>Ga0315283_10000271_pt1 | contig 36053 bp, 34 predicted proteins | sample YL17G09_0_MG_FD_204541 | JGI IMG/M metagenome (GOLD analysis project Ga0315283, IMG submission 204541) | Sediment microbial communities from Yellowstone Lake, YNP, Wyoming, USA - YL17G09_0 | ecosystem: Environmental > Aquatic > Freshwater > Lake > Sediment | place: USA: Wyoming | collected...
TAAGAGAACACTGAGCCGCTCTGCTGCGCACCCTTCATGGGTTGCTGCGCGGGCTTTGATTCGCCTCGCCCCAAAAAAACTATAGGCGGTGAGCGTAGCGTCGAGAGTCGCACCAATCGTCTGTAGGGTGGTCGCTGTGGCGCCGTCATGCAGTCGCCTGCCGCCTCTCCGGAATCGGAAATACGCCATTATGACGGATATTTACAATATCTGCTAGGGCGACTAAAACAGAACTTAAGGAGGCAACGTTGCCTATGCGTCACGTCTTGAGGATAGCTACCTACCTTCTGCCTATATTTCTTGCATCGGCTTGCAGAAGCGACTTTTTTGGGACGCATGGCAAGCCAGCTGCGCCCTCACAAGGCAAGCCGCAGCTCTTGCTTCAAGGAGCGGAGGGCAGTCAGTGCCCACTTAAAACAGCCGAACAGTGGACGGAGTTTCTTGCCCGCAATGCGGCTGATAATCGTTGGACTGACACCTGCGAGGATAGTCGCTGCAATGAGTCCTTTCATTCGTTTGTCAGTACGTCGATACAAAAGACCCTCGCTGATTGCAATGACGTGATTGCGGCGAATCCTAAGATTAAAACTTGCAGTGATCGCACAAGCCGCTTTGTTCCAACCTGGCTACGCCAACATGACAGCGTCAGCTACGGCTTCAATCGTAACAACCATGACTATTTGACGTCCCAGGAGAGTCTCTCTAACCCCGAAGCTATGGTTCGCCCACCCCAGGCCATCATCGACGCCTTGCCAACTCGCGAGAAAGTCGAGGAGGCCGCTCGCCTCCATGGCTGGAAATATTTGACCCATGATTCTGCAATCGACAACATTCGCACCTTTGTCTACGTTCCCGATGCCAACGGCCGGTTTGACCAGTGGATGATCCTTAACTTAAGCGCACCCGGCGAAGATCAGTCGAACCTGGTTTTTTCGGTCCTAGGTGTGCAAAAGGCGGATCGCAACGGTACGCCCTTAGCGAAGGTGAAACTTCACTTTCGTGATTACAACGTGACTCAAAGCGGCGGTACCTTTGGCCTTGAGTATACGGAAGATCGAAATGGCAAATGTTTCTCCTGCCACGTCAGCGGAACGCGCAAACTGATCGACCGAGAGACCAAGGTCACAGCGGCAAAACCGGTGGCTGGCGAAGCTGATTTTGATGCGACAGGTACCAAGGCGGCCCCAGATGGCTTCGGTGTCAAGCGCTTGAATGAACTCAACGACATTCTGATGTCCTATGGCCTGCCGGACTGGGGTGAGGACGTGACGATAGCAGACCACGGCCCCGTCCTTGGTGATGCCCAAGGCTGCACCAGCTGCCACAATGGTATCAATCGCGGTGCTCTCACCGTGTCGACGAGCGAGTCGCAGGTGCAAAAGAAGATGAGTGATCAACTTTCGATGCCGCAGGAGGCAGGCCTCCTTAAACTGCTCGAAAAGGGTGATCTCCATAACGCTAGTCTGACATTCGACGAACGAAGCACGTTGCAGACTGCCCAGGATCGTCACGACAAACTGCTAGGCGAGTACATGGATGCGCGCCTGCCGGATTTGCGTAGTTGGCTCCTAAGCGAGCGTTGTGAATGATGTTCGCCGATCGACATGACGCTAAGTCATGAGCTTATAATCCACTTGTTTATGGAGACGAACGTGAAAAATCTGAAAGCAGTTCTAGGTATCGTTACAACGGTCGCGACGTTGACGCTCGGTTTGGCATCGGCCCAAGCCACCCCGGCGACTGTCGCAATCAAAGATCTCAAACTGGTTGCAGAAAAGTCCTCGGACAAGCCTGCCGCATTCAACGCTGGCCACGGTTACTACGGCGGGCACCACGGCGGCCACGGCTACTACGGTGGCCACCACGGCGGCCACGGCTACTACGGTGGCCACCACGGCGGCCACGGTTACTATGGCGGCGGCCACGGCTACTACGGCGGTCGCGGCGGCCACGGCTACTACGGCGGTCGCGGCGGCCACGGTTACTACGGCGGCCGCGGCGGTCGTTGGATGACCCCTGCTGGGGCTAGCGTTTCGCCTAAGGTAAGTCTCTAGTCCAAATTAGAGGCGAGCCTTAGCTTTGGCCAGAAGCTACTGGATGCCTCGCCGCGAGCCGTCAGCGGTGGGGCATCCCTTTCTCAGGAGGCGTAGTCATGTCAACCCGATCTTATTCTGCACTCATCTTGCTCGGTGGTCTGCATTTACTACTGGTCATTCTTGGCGCATCGTATACCGACCTTTCCGCCTTTGGCCCCGTTGGGGAGGTCATCAACTACTATGGCGAAATGACCGGGTCCAACAAGAGTTACGGCTTCTTTGCTCCTGGTGTTGGGGCGCAGGCGCGCACTCGCTTCGAGATGATCGACGCCTCGGGCAAAAGCACCCAAGTCTCGCTGGAGAATTCTCGCAGCCATGAGGCAGATCTGCGCATCAATAACATCACGAGTCAAATGACCCCGGACAGCGATGAGGTCGACGTCGAAGAGGTCGCTAGGGACCTGCGGCGCTCCGTTGCGGCGTCGCTGGCAGGTAAAGTCTTTGGGCGTTTTCGCACAGCTCGTTCGGTCATCGTCCACGTCGATGAGTTCAACCCAGTGGACATGCCCGAATATCGCCTGGGCCAGAGACCAAAATGGGAAGAGATTTATCAAGCGACATTCATACAGGAGAAGGCAGCTTCGGAGGTGCCTAAATGAAGTCTTTCATGCGCGACGCGGCGGCCAAGGCGCAACGCTTTTTCCTCGAACCGGCGTCAGCCCGACCACTCGCAGCCCTGCGGATCGGTCTGGCCCTGACCTTGCTTGGGCAAGCCTACCTAGTGCGAAGCGAAATCCTTGAGCTGTTTTCTAGTTCTGGCTACGTTCAGGGCGCTTTATCCCAGTCCTTCCAGGTCCCAGGTACGCCAACAGTCCTGATGTTTGCCTCGTGGCTCAGCCATCTGAGTGTCAGCGAAGACCTTGCCATCTATATATTGGGCAGCGCCTATGTCCTCAGCCTCGTGTTCGTGGCTCTAGGCCTGTTCACAAGGACTAGCCTGGTCATGGCCTGGTTTCTGCATTGGACCTTCATGAATAGCAACGACACCACCAACTACGGTGCCGACCTATTCGCCCAAGTATTCCTTTTTTACCTGATGCTATCGCCAGCCGGAAGCGCTTGGTCATCAGACGTTCACCTCGGCAGGATTGATTCTAAACCGACCAGCGCTGCCAGACTCAGTCTGCGGCTGATGCAGTTTCACCTCTGCATCATGTACCTGGCCAGTGGCATCGAAAAAGCCTCCGGCATTCAGTGGTGGAACGGCGAATTGCTCTGGCGAGCGCTGAACACACCTATCTACAAGCAGTACGATATGAGCTGGATGATTGATTATCCTTACCTAACCCAACTTGGCGGCTGGGCCACTTTGTTCTTCGAGCTAGGTTATATTGTATTTATCTGGCCTCGCAGCACACGGCGTTGGTGGATCATGGCCATGGTTGGTCTGCATCTTGGCATTGCCGTCTTCATGGGACTTGGCGTCTTTGGAGTGCTCATGGCCATGTTAACTCCCGCGCTGTTTGCTGTCTCCGCGGAGCCACAAGCCGTGGCCATCGGTGCTCATCGATCTAGTCGCTACAGCTGGCGCGACGATGCCGCGTCTACCGCACTGAGATCAGAACAGGCTACTTAAAGTGAGGGTTCAGTTTTGCAAGAGCAGTCACAGCCTAAGCCCGAGGCTTCGGGCCCTCCCATCGTCTTCTTTGACGGAGTCTGCGGGCTTTGCAATGGCTTCGTCGACTTCCTGCTTCGCGTTGACCAGCGTGAACTGCTCCGTTTTGCGACGCTCCAAGGTCCCACGGCTCAACACCTGCTAGGTAGTGCGGATGCTGGTGGCCTGACCTCCGTGGTATTCATCGATGGCGGAGTGGTAAAAACGCGCTCTGACGCCGTTGCTGCGATCCTTAGGCGGATGGACTGGCCTTGGCGGGCCGCAGGGTTTGGCCTGAAGGTCTTGCCAGCGCTGTTGCGCGATGCCGCCTATGATCTAGTGGCGCAGAACAGGTACCGCTTGTTTGGTGTCAAACCCGTTTGCCGCATACCCTCGGCAGCAGAACGCCGGCGCTTTCTCGACTAGCACCCCGTCAAAAAATAGCACGGGACGTAAGCGGCATCCGCTAGCGGTTGAAGGTGTCATACGAACGAAAGGCAATGGTCCAGTAGTGCTGGACCTGACCGGTTAAAACGGTGCGGCGGCGTGAGCGACAAAAAGTCAGATAGTTTTGAAAGGCTCTCTCTTCCGTAAAGCACTTAATGATGTTTTTGCACGACGAGCACACCATCATCGGGTTGAAGCGCACGTGCTCAAAAATCGTGGCGATACAGCAGGATGGTATATGGCACACAAGTTGGGCCGGAGCCGGCAAGTCCTTGCCGTCTAGGGTGCCACCGTGAGGTGGCGTCGCGCTTATAGTCTCATCTGCCATGGCGTCTCCAGCGACATGCCTTTGCCATCGTCTTTAAATTGTAGAGAGTCCTTCTTGCCATTGCAAGGGGGTGGATCTTCTGCTAGCCGCAATTCCTGCATCCAGCAGTGACTTAAACTCGGAGGCAAACTTCAGCCTAAGCTGTTCAAGGTCCACCGTCCATTTTAGCAGAGCTGCCATGCTGGTCACACCCCGGCCTGTGATGCCACACGGCACAATTTGCTCAAACAAGGTCAAATCGTTGGTCACGTTGAGGGCAATCCCATGCAGCGTCACCCGTTCTTTAATCCTGATGCCGATAGCACAGATCTTGTCTTTGCCGACCCACACCCCAGGGTGGTCGCTGTCTCGCTGCGCGTCGATGCCATAGGCGGCAAGCAGGCGGATCACCCCTTCCTCTAGCAAGGCGACGTAACGCTTGGGACTCAAACGATAGGCGCTGAGCTTCAAAATCGGGTAGACGACCATTTGCCCAGGCATATGCGCGGTGACCTGACCACCCCGGTCGGTGTGGGCCAACTCAACGCCTTGCATCCGGTAATGATCTTCGCTGAACGACAGATGTGCCAAGTCGCTATGCTTACCCAAGGTCAAAGTCGGTGGATGCTCGACAAACAGCAGAACATGCGTGCCTTCACCCGTGACGACCTGCGCATGAAGACGCTGCTGCAGAGCTAGGGCCTCGCCGTAAGGCATCGTCCCGCCATAGATGACGGCTAGTTCTTCTGGGGTGCGTAGGTCTGGCATAAAAACTCCGCCGCCTCGATATAGGCCAAGGCTTCGAGAGGTGTTCTACCCCAGGCATACACTCCATGCGCCGCAAGGACAACCATGGGAACGCCTGGAACGATCGCTGCCCCAGTGCTTTCAGCCATTTTGGTCATCTCGCTGGGGGTCACATTCGTCAGCACCGGCAGCCGCAGCGTCTGCAGGTGGTCGCCTGAACCCAGCGCCTTTTGCATCTCATCGCCACTGAATAGCAAATCCTGCCCGGATCGGCTCGCCGCCACCAGGTTTGGTGGATGGGTATGGACGACGCATAAAGCCTCAGGGACCGATCTATATGCTCCCAGGTGTACCGGCATTTCCAAGGATGGCACCACCTTGAGTGGCCCTACCACCTGTGCCGTCGCTAAATCCACCGGGATAAAAAAGGCCGGGTTTAGGTCGCCTTTGTTCAAACCGCTGGGACTCTGCCAAATGAGTCCATCTTGCCCGCGCAACGAAAAGTTCCCAGCCGTGCCAAACGACCAACCCCGGTCGTAGCAAACCTTTGCCACCCGCACGAGCTCCGTCAACAACACCCGCTCCAGGGGTGAAGGACAAGGAAATGGATTCACTGCGCCTGGCTGCATCATGGTTAAGAATCCCTACGCTCAGCGCTTAGGCCAAGCATTCAAAAATGGTCGCGTCCCCTGCACCTTGGCGGATCAGCTTGGCAACACCAGTCTCGGTCAAATCGACAATCGTCGACTCCAGGCCAGGCAGCTCATTCCCAAGATCGAGCAGCAAATCAAGGCCATGACCGAATGCATCAAAAACCTCGTAGCCGAAAGCCGCAGGTCTACCATCGATCAAAGGAACAGAGGTCGTCGCCAGCGGCCCACCCAAACGCTCGACTAGGGTCTGCAGGAGCGTCGATGCGGGGATCCGAATGCCGACGACTCGCCGCTTATCCTTGAGCTGGCGCGGAAAGGCCTTGGTTGCGTTAAGCAGAACGGTAAATGGCCCAGGCCAGGCCTTGCGCAGGAGGCGGTAAGCCGTGTTGTCGATCGTCGCATACTCGGCTGCCATCGAGATAGAGCTGCACAGCAGGCTAAAAGGTAGGTCCTTGGAGCGCGTCGGTTTTAACATGTGAATTTGGTCTAGGGCTTTGGAGCTGGCGGCATCGCAGCCAAAGGCCCAGTTCAGGTCGTTCGGATAAGCCAAAACGCCGTCTTCTCGTAAGACCCGTTCGGCGCGGGCTAGGTCGCGTTCTGAGGGTGGGTTATCATAGGTGTAGAGGTGAGCGCTCATCAGAATTGGGACTTATTTGCGCTGATAAGACTCAAAAACTCACTTCTGGTTTCTAGGTTTTGGAAGGAACCAAGCATCGAGCTCGTCATTGTTAAGGAGTTTTGTTTGGCGACACCCCGCATCATCATACAAAGATGCCGAGCCTCGACCACGACCCCGACTCCGACGGGGTCGAGATAGGTTTGGATAGCCGACGAGATTTGATTGGTCAAGCGCTCTTGAACCTGCAGGCGGCGGGAGAAAATGTCGACCACCCGAGGCAATTTCGACAAGCCAACGACCTTGCCCTTAGGGATATAGCCGATATGACAGCGGCCGAAGAACGGCAGCATGTGATGCTCACACATGCTGTAAATCTCGATATCTCGGACGATGACCATGTCCTGATACTCGACATCGAACAAGGCGCCGGTGAGGACCGACTCGACGTCATCTTGGTATCCCGAGGTTAAAAAACTCAGCGACTCGATCACGCGTCTCGGGGTCTTCTGCAGACCGTCGCGGCTTGGATCCTCACCGAGATCCGTCAGCAGCTCTTGTAATTTATCGCTGTGATATCGAAATCTTACGTCATCCATAGCGGTTCCTATCAAAGGTCTAAGCAGCCTTTTATAGGAGATGCTCAGCGACTTCGCTACCGCTTGTTTTGAGACAGCGTAGAGTCTCAGCTTAACTAGCTTTTTTGGCTGGACAGATCGCTGTCGAGGTTGGCGTTTTCTTCGATACCGATCTTTTGGTAGAACAACTCATCAATCGTCTTCTTGATCAAGATCCACAGTAACTCACGGTCATTGCATCGAGCAAACACCCCGAGAGGGATCTGAAAGCCGCCTTTATCCTTCCGTCCGCCGCCATAGTATTTTCCAGCCTCATCGGCGCCAAATACGTCCTTCAGCCATTTATCTGGGTCGAGGGTGTGCGACTTGGTACGTAAGGATCCGTCGATAAATTGGTTGCCAACGACACCGTAGACGACGACCGTGTCGATTCCTTCGCGGTGGAGCAAATAGTCGGCGCATTGCCCGATACCATCCCGATCCTCGTCACGGACGAAGCCCACCCCGGAAAACATGAATGTTCCACGGATGTCTTTGCGTTGCAGAGCGATCTGGGTCAAATCCATCGTTTTTGCTGGAATCGACTGCTTGGAGATCAATGAAAGTAGGTCTTTGTCGACGAACTGCGCAAAATATTCGCTGGCGCGGTAGTCGATCGGCTGGGCGTTCACAAAGTTATCGGTGTCGCTGCGGATACCATGCATCAAGGCCGTCGCAATACGGCTTTCCTCGGCAGAGTTGCCAGCGAAGTTGACGGGTCCATCGATGAGGTATTCGCCGTAGATCCCCGAGGTTGATCCAGCCGACTCGCGAATGTCTATGAAGTCACCTTCGATCGTTCCGAGCGGCTTGTGATGATCGACGAAGACCAGCAGCTTGCAGCTCGGTGGCAGCTTGATCGGCAGGTCTGGGTTTTGTGCGTCGTTAACTGCATAGTAGTCGAATTCGTTGACGTCAACGTTGTTGTCATACTCGATCATGTCCAAGTCGAGCTTCTTTACCAGCGCCTTGTTCTCGTGGTGGGAGATCGCCTCGAAATGCACGATCGTGGTGTAGATATCGTAGTGGCGGGCGAACCACTGAAGGCACAGCGAGGTGCCGATGTTATCCGGGTCGGGGTAGCCTTTAATGCAGATCAGGAGCTTTTTCCCGCGTGCTTTCATCAGCGATCTGTGGAGCGTGTAAGCAGGGCTGTTCTGCAGGTCATCTTCGTCATCTGAGGGCTCGGCAACGATGGCCGGTGCCAGATTTTGATTGCGGTTGCTTGCTGCCTTAGATTGGACAGAAGCATGGCTGCTGGCGCGCTGAGTGGTAGCCGCCTTGACCGAGGCTTTGACCACACCACTCATGGGCTTTACTTTATCGTCGCTTTTAGGCTTCAAAGTTTCGCACTCCAACTAGACAGGCGGCTGCTCAGTCCTGGACCTGATCTTTGATCGGATGGAAAAGCCATCTCATTAAATTTTATCACAGGTGCAACCCATGATGCATTCTTGGGAAATCACCAAAAAAGACTACTAAACTTAGTATTTGGGAGGCAAATAACAGCAATTTGACGGACCCCAAGTGCCAGCCCCCCCAACGCCGCGATGCCAAGGGCAACGGCAAAGGACACCCCGACCCAGCTCTTTACCTGGGCACCGACCAAGGCTAATGCCAGCCAAACATTGCCCACAACGATAAACATCGAGAACCCGATGGCCACGGCCTTTGCGGCAAGAGACTGGCGCCAAGGCCTCGGTCCTTCCTCACTGCTCAAATCTTACTCCTAGGATTCAGGTATTTATGTCGCCACTGGGCGACATCAGCCGCGCTTAGATCAAGCCATTTGCCCTCGGCCTGGTGGGGCGTTTCAGCAAAAAAAGCTTCAGGTCCAAGACCAGCAGCCATCATATACCATAATCGCATGCTTCCTTGATGCCCAACCACCGCTAAATCGGAATCATCCTCTTGGTAAGAGAGGATGTCCAGGGCTGCAGCTGACACCCGATCGCACAAGTCGGAAAATCCCTCGCCTCCTGGGAACTTCAAGTCCATAGGCTGTTTCAGGCAGCGTTCATAGAGCTGCTGAAAGTCAAACGGCAGCTCCTCCCAGGTGAGATTTTCGTACACCCCAAAATTAATTTCACGGAGCTTGTCCGACAACACGACAACCGGAGCATGGCGGCCAGCGGTGAGGATCTCGAAGGTTTCGATGCTCCGGCGGCGATCGGACACGTACCAAATACGGGGCAGTCGCCCGCTCTGTTCAATCTGCTGGCCGAGGGAGAGGACCATCTGCCGACCTTCGCGCGACAGCGGCGGATCCGTCCAGCCGCAAAATCGATCCTCTATACCGCGAGTTGACTTGCCACTGATCACGATCAGACAACGTCTGTGGGTTCCACTCATGTCCGCATTCTCCTCCAGCTATGCGCCTGGCGAATTAGACCAGAGCTCAAATCTTCTTGCTATGGCTTTTCACCCACGGTAATCGCCTAAAGACACTTACTTGGAAAAGGTGGATCTATGCGCATCTCCTCTGGTTTGCAAGCCGTATGGTTGCTGGCCCTTGCTATGGCTTACTCTAGCCCACAGGTGCTTGCCGCGCCGAAGGTCGGGGCTTCGCTGCCGCTTGTGACTTTAAGCGGCGAGGCTGGCGGTCGAGTCGACGGTCAATCGTGGTCCAGCCAGATGCTTAAAGACAAGGTCTGGGTCGTCTTCTATGTGGCGCCAAGTCATCGTGACGACAATCAGGAGCTGAAGGATGCGCTGAATGTCGCAGATTTTCCCGGCGAAAAATATGGCAGTGTTGCGGTGATCAATATGGCCTCCTCATGGCTGCCAAACAGCATCATTGCCTCTGCTTTGAAGTCGAATCAGGAAAAGTATCCAAAGGTTGTCTATGTCAAGGATCTGGATAGGGCGCTGGTTAAAGAGTGGCACCTGGCCGACGACGCCTTTGTGATGCTCATCATCGACCAAAAGGGCCAGGTGATATCCGCTAAAGAAGGCGATCTATCGAAGGACGATATTGCTGCATCCATCGCGCTGATTAAAAAGACCATGGCAACGCCCTAGCCTCTCGCTGAACTGTGCTGCGCCTTTATGAATCTCAGCTAGTTGCCAGTGATCAATGATTTGGTGCCGCCAATGATGCGGCCCAAGCTTTTGAACAGCCACTTCAAGACAAACAGGGCTGCCGCCGCCAAAAAGTATAGGATCGACCAAAGTGCTACGATGGGCAAGACCGCGTAACCGATCAGGCTAAGGACTCGGTCTTTGCCCGAGATGTCGGAACGCCGCCACTTAGCAAACTGTGCCTCACGCGAGATCTGATGTTCCTGCTTCGCCGATTGATCGCGCTGGGGGCTTAACTGGTCTTTGGTAACGATGACTTGCGACAATCCCTGTGCTCCTATTAAATCCGTCCGAGAATGCCAAGTTTGACCAAATTCTCCGAGCGCGTTTCCGTATCAGCGGCCGACGTACCCTTCAAGAATCTACCAGATTGCCGCACGAAGGCTAAGAAGGGATTCCAGTTTTTGCCAAAAAAGCCAAAATCGGCGCCCAGACCCCAGGTCGTGCCATTGTTGTCCCAAGTATAAGTATAGCCCCCTTCTGCGGCCGTGACCGGCACCGCCGTGGCCGTGTTGTACTTGTGACCACTTAGGCCAATGCTTGCATCAGAGGCCTGCTTTTGTTCATAGTTTGAGTAGTAGAGCCACGGCGTGAGAAGGTTTGGAACTTCAAAGGAGGCGTTGGCCGTGTAGGCTATCTTGGTGTTGGTTTCATTCTGGTCCGGTGCGCCGGCCACTGGTACTCGGTAGGCGACGCTATCGTTGTGGTAGTCCAAGGTGACGCGGAGGCTATTTAATTGAGCCTTAATGCCGACGTCGATCCAGCGCGATTTGTTGTTGTCATAGGAGCCCACGTCGAGCAACGGTCGAATCGGCCCAAACTCACCGAGCCAGCCCAGGATGATGGTCGGGTGGGTGTCCTTATTCCACCTCCCGCTCACGTCAGGATTACTCGAGGTCTTATCCGCCTTGACGTCATTGACAACCTGTAAGCTAAGCAGGCCTGCGGCCTTCAGATGCAAAGCCAGCACGCCGTCAAAATCCTTCATCGCCAGATTCTGGGCGTAGAAACCCTCGACATGCGTCTGATAGCCCTGGTCTTGGTGGTCCCAACCACCCTGCATGATGCGCTCTTTGCCAATGGAGAAGCCAAGAGTTTTATTAAACCAATGCGTGCCATAACCATAGTCTAGCGGTGTGGAGGTGGGGTTCCACAAGTTGAAGCGGAAAGCGTATTCGGTGTCAGCATTGAGATCGCCGTCAAGGAGCAGGTTGACATGAGTCACGCCAAGCGTCGTGGACTTGGTTGGCTTGTAACCAGTGTGCTTGGCCACCCCGTGGTCATCGTAAATGAATTCAGAGCGAAACTCGCCGCGTAAATGGGTCGTTGCAGCTGCTGACCAGACGGGACTACCTTCAGCGCCATAGACGATGGGGCCCACGCTTGTACCAGCGATCAACCAACTGATGATGCCCTTAAAGCCCCTAAACATGGTGCCCTCCACTGATAGTGTCCGGTTGGTCGACTAGCTTAGCCGCTCAATGCGTAACAAACCCTTTTTGTCGAGAACGAGTCGAAAATAATCTAAGGACTGCTGCTCTGCTTTGTTTTTGTCATTCAGCTTGGAGTAGCCAAGAACCATGTCTAGGTAGTAGACCTTGGGAAAGCGCACGGACTCAACGTTGCCTTCTTGGGTCACAAGATCGAGAAAACGCGACGGTTCGCCTAAGCGCGGCAGGCAAGCGTCGATATTGAGACGCAAGATATCGTGCACGGCGCGTAGGGGATAGCGGTTGAGAAGGCGGAGGCTGCGACTAATCGTGATCACCTTGCGATATTGCAGCACTCGGTTGACCCCGGCATCGATGTGGCGATCGCCAGCACTGATCTCCTCGCGCAGTGTCCGGATTTGTAAGGGCAGGTCTTTGGGAGCATAGAACTTTGCTGTCTCCTGCATCGTCCCCACTTCCATGGGTTTGCCTAGGCGATTTTTGTAAAATAGTCGTTCGCTATGGTCAGGCACATGGCGCAAGAAGCCACCAAAGTAGCTGCGGCCGAGTTCTTTGATGCGGTCTTTGATAATATAAGCCATCGTGCCAAAGGCGAGAAAAAGCATTCCACTGAGACCGACGATATCGCCGACGTCTTGCGGCTGCATCGCTCGGCGGATAAGAAAGAACTGTGCGAGCAGGGCCCAAACACCGGCAAATCCGGCCGCCATCATAGCGCCTAGCTGTCTCTGAACGCGAAACAGTGAGACGGTTCGCAGGTCAAGAAATAGCACTCCCCAAATGCGGCGCTTCAACTCGCCACGGCGATGAATAAAGCGCTCCTTCTGGGCTTCATTGCTACTTGGCGCAAGTCGCATATAGCCTGATGCAAGGGCATGCTCGTCATGCCAGGTGAGTACTTCGAGCAGCAAACGTCTGATGGCCTCGGCTTCAGGCAAGTCGCCGTTTGGAAACGCTGCTGTCCATGCCCTAGACATGTCGGCTACCATGGTCAGCAAAAATGCAACACCATCGCGCAGGCGGTAGTAGCAGTACTCATCGACGAGTCTTAGCTCAGCGCCAAGTGGGGCGACCTCGGTATCTGGCAACGCGCCGACACGGTCTATGAGTTGGCGAAAGGCCAGAATCACCGTATGCGCTCTTTCCACTTGGCGGCGCAAACGCGTGCAAAGCTTTTGCCAGTCTTCGGGGTTGGCCGCTGGTTCGGCAGCATTTAACCGCGCCAGTCGTCGCTTGTTGCGATCAATCCCGCGCAAAAAGGCGCTGATATAGGCGCATGCGAAGAGGCGGACTTCATCAACGGCATTTTGTACCGGCTCAGTTGGCAACTTCTGTTCAAGACATGCGACGTATTGGCTGAGATATACCAGCGGCGAGGCGGCAGTTCCGCCCGGCGCAACCGACTTATTGCCAACCTTGGTTCCAAGCATGGACTTGTAGCTAAACTTTGGTTCGCGAAACCGCAACAGCGGCCTCACATCGGCGAAAAACCGCGCCTTTGGATAGGTGTGTTCGTTGAGCGCAAACTGGCGCGGATAAAATAGATAGGCGTCGACCTGGTAGCGCAGGGTAGTCGCGTCTTGGCGCTTGTCCGCAGCACTCTGCCCACGCCGGAGATAATAATCGAAGACGGTCTCAAGCTGCGTCCGATCATGGACGTAAACGGCCGTCTCAATCGTCTGTTTTGGGCCCTTTTTACGTTTTAACGCGCCCCTGCCTCCGGCGGTTTCCTGCGCTAAAACGGTTTCAGTTGTCATGAGTACCTGCTGACTCGGCTCCGACCTGGGATCCGTCGAGAGTCTCCAGGTGGGCTCTACCCTTGGCTGTGAGAAGGCGGCCGCGGGGCCCGCGAGCTAAGAAGCCCTGGTGGACCAGAAAAGGCTCGTAGACCTCTTCTAGAGTCGCTCGGTCCTCGTTTAAGGTTGCGGCTAAGGCCTCTATTCCAACCGGCCCACCGCTGTACTGTTTGGCGACAATGTGCAGGATCTGCCGATCAATACGGTCGAGTCCACTGGCGTCAATACCCTGCCGTCGCAAGACTCGGTCGGCGAGTTCGCGGTCTACCTGTTTTGCGCCGTAGCTCAATGCAAAGTCCCAGACCCGCTTCAGCAGTCGGTTGGCGATACGTGGGGTTCCCCGCGAGCGAGCGGCGATTTCCGCTGCGCCCGCTGCCGTGACGTCGATACCTAAGATGCCGGCACTGCGCCGAAGGATCTCACACAAGGCTTGATGATCATAAAAGTCCAAGCGCTCCTGGATACCAAAACGATCGAGTAGTGGCTTCGATAGCAACGCCAGGCGTGTCGTTGCCCCGACCAGGGTAAACGGCGCAAGTGGCATGCGCATGGCCCTAGCCGATGGCCCCTGGCCGACGACGATATCGAGCTGGAAATCCTCCATTGCCGAGTACAGGACTTCTTCCACCTTGACCGACAGTCGGTGAATCTCGTCGACAAACAGCAGGCTTCCCGGCTGAAGTCCGGTGAGGATGCCAGCCAAATCGCCAGGTCGATCGATGGCGGGGCCGCGGGTTTCGTAGAACGGAGCCCGCAGTTCGCTGGCAATAATCCGCGCCAGGGTGGTCTTGCCGAGGCCAGGGGGGCCGTGCAAAATAACGTGATCAAGGGCCTGGCCCCGTTGTAGCGAAGCACCAACGTAGACCTTTAGATTGTCTTTGACGTGAGTCTGCCCAATGTAATCCAAAAACGTCAGCGGTCGTAGTTCTGGCCGGGACTGCTCAAGCACCGCGTCTTCAAGCTGCACCTGATTGCCCATGACACGGTCGATCTGGATCTTTGGCTTACCGCCCTCTTCGAGGCTGGACTCCATCTAAAAGAGATCCTCCGTCAACGGACTACTACCCGGACCACCGGCCATCCCTCCAGTCAACTCGACCAGGGCTAGTCGAATGAGGCTGGCTAGATCCCGCGCCGGTGGCTGCCGCTCAAAGCGCTTGATCAATGCCAGCAGTTCCTTTTCTTTGTAGCCAAAATTCTCGAGGGCGGACCTGAGATCTGCAATTACGGTCTTGGGCAAGGGCTGTTTGACTGCATCAAACAGCGAGGTCGCCGCGCCTGCTCCCGCCTTCACTAAGGGGGTCGCTGTGGCTTCGGCGCGTTCGAGTAGGCTAATGCCGGCTAGTTTATCGACTTTGGGCTTCAGCTCCAGAAGGATTTTCTTTGATTGCCTTGGCCCGATCCCTGGGACTTCCTCCAATAATGCCGAATCATCGCGCTCGACCGCTTGAATCAGCTGCGCCAGTGGGACCGTTGCGAGGATCGCCATGGCCACTTTGGGGCCGACACCGCTAATGGACAGCAATAGGTGAAACACCATGCGCTCGCTATGGGTTAGAAAGCCGAACAGTCGCAGGGCGTCTTCGCGAACGTGGGTGTGAATCCACACGGTGAGGTCTTGACCCTCCTGGATACTGGCCAATGCTGGGTCCGTCATCTCGATCCCGTAGCCGACTCCGGCAACATCTAGGACCAAAGCCCCGGCCTGCTTAAGCACGCAGGTTCCGACCAAACGCTCGATCATAGTCGCTTCTCCAGTTCAGCATGTAGCTCTTGGATTGCGGCCACGCCTTCTTCAACGCCGTTACCAGCTTGCAATTGGCGCACAATTGCAGCCAGCCGGGCGGCATCGGATTCCGTTTGCCGCCGCAAAAACTCGATGAAGTTGTTAAAGCTTCTGACGAGATATTTCAGATCATCGGATGAGCGGATGCGGACGAAGTCGAGGCGTTTGGTGGTGCCCATGACCAGCATGTGCCGGGTCATGCTGAACATCGGACCGGCAATTCGATGCGTTACCAGGACACCAATAAAGGCCACAATAACAAAGTTGATAAGGGCAGCCGCGCCGATCGCCCAGAGGAAGGGGTCAGGTAGAAAGTTAGGGAACCTGATGACCCGGAATTGGATGAGGGGGAAGAGGATCAAACAGGTGGTCAATAGCGTGGAACAGAGGCCAACCAGCAGCGCCAGACGAACATAGCGCATCTGAAAGTCGCGATTGATGAGGTAGATGCGCTTAGGCTTATTCATCGGAAGTTTCATAGCCATAAGTATAAAGGGGAAATGGCAAACGGGACAGACCTATTGGTTCTGTCCCGTTCACTTGAGTCCCGGTCAACGAGGGTTGTTACGCCTTAAGCGCAGCGACCTTGTCCAGGCGTTCCCATGGGAATTCGTCGCGACCAAAGTGACCATAGGACGCTGTGGCGCGATAAATGGGGCGCAATAGATCGAACTGCTCGACGATCTGATGCGGTTTGAGCAAGAAGTTTTTGCGCACCTTTTGATCAAGCTCCTTGCTTGACAGTTTGGATGTGCCATAGGTTTCAACGAAGACGCTGACTGGGTCTGCCACGCCGATCGCGTAAGCCAACTGGACGAGGCACTTGCGAGCCAGGCCGGCGGCCACTAGGTTCTTGGCGATGTAACGACCCATGTAGGCAGCCGAGCGATCAACCTTGGACGGATCTTTACCCGAGAAGGCGCCACCGCCGTGAGCTCCGTGCCCACCATAGGTGTCGACGATGATCTTACGGCCGGTCAAGCCGCAGTCGCCTTGTGGGCCACCGATGACAAAGCGTCCCGTCGGGTTGATCAGGTAGCGGGTGTTCTTGAGCAGCTCGGCGGGAATGGTGCGCTTGATGCATTCCTCAATCACATAGGTCTCAAGCTCTTTCGAGGAGACGTCTGGCGAATGCTGCGTCGAAATCACCACGGTATCGACCCGAGCCAGCTTGCCGGCCTTGTATTCAACCGTGACTTGACTCTTCGCGTCAGGGCGAAGAAAGGGGACGTGCTTCTCGCGGCGCAGGGTTGACAGGCGGCGTAGCAGCTTGTGCGCGTAGCTGATCGTCGCTGGCATGTATTCAGCGGTTTCGTCGCTGGCATAGCCAAACATCATGCCTTGATCGCCAGCACCCTGCTCTTTATCACCCACGGCGGTGACGCCCTGGGAGATATCGGGGGACTGTTGTTCGATCACGGTGATGACACCACAGCTTTTGGCGTCGAAGCCAAGAGCGCCGTCGTTGTAGCCAATCTCCGCGACGACTTCACGGGCAACCGTGGCGTAATCGACGTTGGCCTTTGTCGTCACCTCTCCGGCGAGCACGACCAACCCGGTCTTAACCAGCGTCTCCAGTGCGACCCGCGAGTGCTTATCTTGAGCCAGCAGGGCATCTAAGATGCCGTCGCTGATCTGATCAGCAATTTTGTCAGGGTGACCTTCACTAACGGACTCGGACGTAAACAAGTAATCAGAATGTTCCTGGTTCATCACAGACCCCTCTTCATAACGATAGCGATCCGCCCAGACTCCTGGGAGCGAACCGAGCCTACACCAAACGCTTCACCTTGCTCATTGAGCAGAAGGATAGGACGGACCCATCCTCCCACTAAACCGTCCTCTGGGTCGAGGCAGCAACTGACATATTCTTGGATCTCCATGACCACTTGCTGCCCATCTCGCAATTTCGCCGTAAGACCCGGGCGGGAGCTCCGCCAGCGGGGTAGGCCGATATCGATCTGGTCTAACGGCGTGACCAAGGACTCAAAGTTGTCGAGCTGCTGCTCGATCGCTTCCAGCCCGTGGGCCGCGCCGATTTCGACGCCGGAGGACTTAGTTCTAACTAGCCGGATGAGCGTACCACAGCTACCGACCTTTTCAGCTAGATCTTTCGCCAAGGTGCGAACATAGGTGCCTTTGGAACAGGTGACGCGAAACGAACCCTGACCTGGGCTAAGGCCAAGAAGGTCAAAACGGCTCACGGAAACACTTCGCTTTAAGGCCTCAAGAGGCACACTGCTGGCGGCCTCGGCACCACTTCGGGCGTAGTCATAAAGCGGCTTGCCCTTATACTTGATCGCCGAGTAGATCGGTGGCGTCTGCACGATGTCACCGATGAACGCCCCGATAGCGGTCCGCAGTTGCGCCTCGGTGATGTGCTCCCAGGCTGTTTCGCGGATGACCTGACCATCGAGATCCAGGGTATCGGTTTCACTGCCGAAGCGAATATCAAATTCATAGGTTTTGGGCATGTCGAGCAGGTAGTCTTGCAGTCGTGTGGCGCGTCCGAGCAAGACCGGCAGCACACCGGATGCGGCGGGATCCAAGGTACCGACATGACCTAGCTTTAGCTTGCCAAGCCGCCTAACCAACCAACGCGAGATATCCTTGGATACCATGCCGGTTGGCTTATGAACGGCCAAAAGGCCATGGATATGCGCATGCGTCACCAATGCCGCTAGCTCCTCAGTTGCGAAATGAAATTAAAGCCTGGCGAGCAGTTCTTCGATTCGGGAGCCGCGTTCGATGCTCTCGTCGTAAAAAAAGCGGAGGTTGGGGACGCGCCGAATGTCTACAGCCTCAGCGACCTTACGCCTAAGGTAGCCGACCGCACTCTTGAGGCCATCGCGAGCATGCTCCGCAGCCTTTTGTGGGTCTTCACCGTAAACTCGAAAGTACACGGAAGCCAGCTGCAGATCTGCGGTTAGCTTCACTGCTGTGATCGTGATCCCCTCGAGGCGAGGGTCGCGCATGTTGCCTGCTGAGAAAGCCGCGGCGATGACGTCGCGGATTTCGTCGGCGAGACGGGTTTGACGTAGTCCCATAATCCAGTCCTGACCTTATTAAAGAGTTGCAGCGCTTTCCTCGAGCACGAAAGCCTCGATGATATCGCCTTCTTTTAGGTCGTTGTAGCCGTCAATACCGATCCCGCACTCGTAACTCTGCAACACTTCTTTGACGTCGTCCTTGAAGCGACGAAGCGACCCGATTTTCCCTGAGTAAATAACGATCTCATTGCGAATTAAGCGGCAATTGGACGACCGCGTAATCTTACCGGTGAGCACCGCAGAGCCACCAATGGTGCCAATTTTCGGCACGCTGATGGGTTTGCGAACTTCGGCCCGGCCCAGAACCACTTCGCTGATAATGGGTGGCAGCTTGCCAACCATGAGGGCTTTCACTGCATCGACGATTTCGTAAATGATGCTGAAGTACTGAATGACCACGCCATGCTTCTCTGCCAGTTCGTCCAGACCACGAGCGGCGCGCACACTGAAGCCTATGATCACTGCACCGGAGGCATCGGCCAAGGTAATGTCGGATTCCGTGACCCCACCGACACCGCTGTGCACGATGCGGTTCTTGACCCGATCACTGTTGAGCTTCAAGATCGATTCAATAATGGCTTCGACTGAGCCCTGGGTATCGCCTTTGACGATCATCGGCACTTCTGGGACTTCTTGATTTTTCACCTTCGCCAGTAAGTCGGCCAAGCTTGCAGCACTCGACTTAGTCGACTGTGCTTTGCGTGCTTGCTCAACCCGCCACGCCGCGGCTTCCCGCGCGGTGCGTTCATCGGTGACGATGTTAAACCGGTCACCTGCCCGAGGAACTCCGGAAAGTCCAATAATTTCAACCGGCTCAGATGGCCCTGCGTAAGCTACATCCTTGCCCTTGTAATCGTGCATGGCGCGTACGCGTCCATACTCGATACCAGCGACGATATAGTCGCCAGCCTTAAGGGTACCGGCTTGCACCATTATCGTCGCGACCGGACCACGACCTTTGTCGAGGTGGGCCTCGATCACAGCGCCCTCGGCAAAGCCGTCACGGGTCGCTTTGAGGTCGAGGACTTCGGCCTGTAGCACGATGGCTTCGAGCAGCTCATCGATCCCTTGGCGCTTGAGCGCGGAGGTCTTGATGAACTGGGTCTCGCCGCCCCATTCTTCGGCCTGGACGCCATGCTCGGTTAGTTCCGTGTAGACGCGGTCGAGATTGATATTCGGCTTGTCGATTTTGTTGACCGCCACGATCAGCGGTACGTTTGCCGCCTTAGCGTGATTGATGGCCTCGATCGTCTGTGGCATCACGCCGTCGTCCGCCGCAACCACCAAGACCACGATGTCGGTGACCTTGGCTCCGCGGGCACGCATGGCCGAGAAGGCCTCATGACCAGGGGTGTCAAGGAAGGCGATTTTATGGCCGTTGTGCTCAACCGAGTAGGCACCGATATGCTGCGTGATTCCTCCTGCTTCACCACTTGCGACACTGGTCGAGCGGATGGCATCGAGAATCGATGTTTTACCGTGGTCAACGTGACCCATGACGGTCACAATCGGCGGCCTGTGGAAGGACTGAACATTGGTCGCATCGACCTCCTTGCTCATGATCTCTTCGACAGTCTGCGCCGTGTTCTTCACTTCGAACTGGTACTCGCTAGCGACAAGCGACGCGGTATCAAAGTCGATCTCTTGGTTGATCGTCGCCATGACGCCTTGGGCCATGAGCTTTTTGATCACGTCCGTACTCTTGACCGCGAGCTGCTTCGCTAATTCGCCCACCGTGATCGACTCGTCAAAGCTGACCACCCGGTAGGATGCCCTGGGCATGGTGACCGAGGTTTTTTTCAGGTCCTTACGGCGCTTAATATCGCGCTTTGTCCGCGGCGCCATCGGCGTGTAAACAGTGCGCCCAGCAAAATCTGTCTGCGCCACTTCCTCGTCCGAGGTGAGGATCTCTGCCTGCTGCAGCAGCAGGCGCGTGTTGATCGCCCCTTGGGTCCGGCGGGCCTTGGCAGCGGCCTTTTTCCGCGCCTGTTCTTCGTCATCAAGGGTCTTTTTATCTTTGACACCGGTGGCTGCAGTCGCTGCTCGGCGATTGCCCCACTCGTCAAACTCACTCTGCGGTGGTGCACCAGGAATCTGCACAGCACCAGGCGTAGAAGCTTGAGCGCCTTGTTGAGCTTGATTAGGAGCTGCTCCGGGAGCGACACCGTCGCCACTGATGCGGTTAGAAAGTAGCCCCAAGCCGGTGACTCGCGTGCCCCGGTGATCTTCCTTGCGACCGGTTTGCCGGCTGCGGTTGGCGCTCTCGAGCTTTTCCACCTCTTCAGGGGAAGCCTTCCGCACGATCGTTGCGCCGCCCATTTCCCGACGCCGCCGCAGTTGCGCATCGTCACCAGACCCGGGCTCAGCAGCAGCCGAAGCACCTGCACCAGAAGCTTGAGAAGGCGGAGCCTGGATGACTGCGGCAGCAGGCGCTGGAGGCCTCACCGCAGAGCTTGTTGGCTGTTGTGTAGCAGCAGCTTCCGTTGCCAGCCTGGCTGGCGCTGGGCGGCTTTCCTCGCGCCGCGCGGCAGGCTCGGTGGAGGCCTGAAGCGACGCTGCTTTTGGTGTCGATTTTGGGATATTGATCGATACGTCAGCCGACCGACTCGGTGCCGGCCTGACCACGCTAGACGTCGGCCGCTGCACTGACCGCACGACAGTAGCGCTGGTAGCCGCAGCACGGGTGACTACCGCTGGCGGTGGTGTATTGCTGCGGGGTGCTGGGGCTGGCTGGGTACTTGCAGCGATCTGATCTTGCTCCACTTCTGGCTCCTGGTCCAGGTCAGCAGCAGCTTCCGCCGCGCCAGCACCGTAGTCTTTATCGCTGGGCTCAACGACGGCATCAACTTGCACCGGCTCCGCGACGTGTTCGGCCTGGGTCTCCGCATCGAGGGAGGCAGAGGCAAGCTCGCTTCCTTCGGATCCGGTCGCAGCACTAGCTTCCTGAGGCGACTCAAAGTCCGTCGCGTCCGACACACCTTCGTCATCCTTTGCTGCGGCCCGTCTACGGATCACCACTTTAGGCTTGCCGCTGGTGTCGGTCGATGCTGCAGAGCCACTGGCAGCAGCCTGCTGCGTTGCCCCTGCCGATGCAGTAAAAGCGCCGCGCAGCTCGCTCACCTGTTGATCAGTCAACGTGCTCTGATGGCTCAGCACTTTTGCACCCATTCCTTTGAGCTTACCCATCAGAATCTTTGATTCGATGTTCAGTTCTTTCGCCAGCTCATGTACACGCAGTTTAGTCATCTATAAATACCCTTCATACCGACTTCTTAACTCACCGGGAAGCGGCTGACTTATTCGTTCTCAGCAGCTGCATCCTCGAGCTCCGACTGGAGGTACTTGTCTGCCGCGATCTGAACGGTGCGTGCAATCCCTGTCGACAGCCCAGTTTTCTGGGCCACTTCTTCAGCGGAATCTGCGACGATGTCACCTATCGTACCGTAACCAGCATCGGCCAAGGCGTGCGCCGTTGCCTCACCAACCCCACTGAGGCGTTGGAACAAGCGAATTCGTTCGTTCCGGCCGCTGTCCACTTCGACATCTTTTTCTGGGGCGGATTGACGGCGAGGATCTGCTCCCGAGTGGGCAAGGAGATCTTCATGATCGCTTGGGCCAGCCTTTGCCGTCGGGATCGATCGGCCAGACTCTTTGGCTAGGCGAGCTGCCTCTGCCAATACCTTGTCCGCCTCGACCTCATCCATATTCAGGAGCCGCTGTAGCATTCGCGGACTGAGTGCTGCCACTTCGGCCGGCGATTTGACGCCTTCATTGACCAAAATCTCGGCGCGCATCGGCCCAATTCCAGCAATTCCAGCCACGGCGATCTTGGCGCCCACAAGCTCTTGCTCGAGTTTGCCTTCGCTCTTGATGTCCAAGCGCCAGCCGGTGAGCTGAGCCGCCAGGCGCACATTTTGTCCGCGCTTGCCAATCGCTAAGGACAGCTGGTCGTCAGCCACGATGACTTCCATGCTGTGGTTTGCATCATCGACGATGACCTTGCTGACTACAGCAGGTGCCAAGGCATTGCAGACCAAGCGAGCGGGATCTTTATCCCACGGTACGATATCGATCTTCTCGCCATTGAGCTCCTGCACGACGGCTTGGACGCGAGCCCCTTTCATGCCGACGCAAGCGCCCACCGGATCGACCGATTGATCGCGTGAGTAGACGGCGATCTTGGAACGATGTCCAGGATCACGCGCGGCGCTTTCAATGGTGACGATCCCGTCATAGATTTCCGTCACATGCTGCTCAAACAAGCGGACCAAAAAGCCCGGATGAGCTCGGGACATGACGATCTGTGGGCCCCGCGAGGATCTTTTTACTTCGAGCACATAACCCGTTACCCGATCTTTGATGCGGTAGCGCTCGGTGGGCATCTGCTCGCGATATGGAATCACGGCCTCGGTCCGACCAAGGTCGACAATGATATCATTGCGCTCAAACCGCCGCACATGGCCGTTGAGGACTTCGCCGGTCCGGTCCTTGAATTCTTCGTAGATCTGAGCTCGCTCAGCATCGCGAACCTTTTGCACGATGATCTGTTTTGCCGACTGGGCGGCGATGCGGCCAAAGCTGCTGGTGTCAATTTTGATCCCCAGCGCATCGCCGACGCCGGCCTCAGGGTCGAGCTTGTGTGCCTCTGGGACTGAAATCTCACGCACTTCGTCGGCCACTTCCTGCACCACGGTGCGAAACTGGAACAGCTCGATCTCGTTGTTTTCTTCGTTGTAGTGGGCTTCCAAATCGGCGGTTGCGCCAAAGTCGCGCCGTGCTGCGTGCAGCACCGCTTGCTCAAGGGCATCGATGATGATCGCTTTGTCTAGATTCTTGTCGCGGCTGACCAAGTTGATGACTCGGGTTAAGTCTCCATCAAATTCGGTCGCTTCAGTAGTCACCATGCGCTTAGGTCCTTCCTGCGTCTTAAGAATAAAGAGAACTGATCAACCATGACTCCAGTCATATACCAGACTGGCTCGCTGCAAGCTCATAAGCGGGAACGACCATATCCCCTGCTCGGTCTCCAGCGTCAACACTGCCTCATCTTCAGCGCCGTGCTTTTCGATTCCTAAAAGCTTGCCGACGCCTTGCTTTCTATCACCAACTTTATCTTTGAGCTTCACCTGAATCGTTTGACCCACCTGCCGGACAAAATGCTCTAGGCGGCGCAGCGGCCGTTCAATCCCCGGAGAACTCACTTCTAGCGTGTACCGAGCCGGGATCATATCATCAAGAGCCGTGACTTCCTGCAACAACCGACTGGCTTTGACGCAGCCATCCAGTGCAAGGCCGCCTTCGCCTCCCAAGTTGTCGACAAAAAGGCGCAATATCCGGTCGTTACCTGACCACTCTGCTTCAATGCAGTCGTAGCCGGCGGAGTTTAGCTGGGCATTTACCACAGCCATCACATGATCGAGTCTGGCTCTATCCAAAAGTAAGCATCTCAAACAAAAAAGGCCAGTCGCACCCGGGCAGCACTTTTGCAGCCCGGGGCCTGGGCCTGCAGATAAGCGGATTTGCTAGCAAACCCACCGAAGTGACAAGCACACTGAAGAACGGCCAGAGAAGTACCATAAAATTCGCTCTTTATCAACTCAAGATCATCTATGTACCGACCGATGCGTCTGTTGAGGTCAGATGGGGAGGCTTTATGGGTCTGTTTGACAAGTTGCTTGGCCGGAAGACGAATAGGTCGGATGCGGTTGATGCTGAGATTGCCGCGATGGTCAAGGACGGTAGGATGCACGCACGCATGCGCCTGCATGATGACACTGTGGCAACACTGACCCTGCCCAGTCACCTGATAGGGCGGGTTGTTGATATCAGTTACGGCGGGATTGCAGTGTCTTTTGTCGGAGCGAAAAGCCCGGTTCAGGAAGGCGCTCAGTTTGAAGGCAGTCTTAAGATCTTGGGTGCTAGCACGGCACTGCTCGTCACCGCTGTCCGCGTCGTCGCATACCAGGGCGACGCAACCATGGTGGGTTTTTGTCTGCATCACCAGGCGGCTGGAGGCCTGCTTTTTCTTCGCGACTTTATTGAGCCATCCCGTTGCGGCCAGAGCCTGGCCCTCATCGCTCCCGAATTGCGCCAGGCCCGCTACCAGGGCAGCGAGTGGCATTGTTGGCGGGGCGATGGCCCGACCGATTTGATTGCACAGACCCAGCCAGGTACTGGGGTCTTGAGTGAAGCGATCTTAACGTTTCGTCTCAACAAGACCTACTGTGAGCTGACCTTTAAAGGGGGTGTGTTACAGGTCGGCATCATCCGACAGGAAGATGAGTCGAGCCTCCTCAATGGAACGGCTAGGGCGATGGCTAGCAACGTTGACGACGAAGTTCGCGTGCTTCGCGCAGGGCTATACATTCTTCTCGCGAGCCCTGCGCCCTGTCGCGCACTGAGCGCGCCGATGATCGCCTTGGCGCGCGCCAGACTGCTACTCCCCGCAGGCGGAGCCGTGTAGGCATAGTAGCCCTGAATATGGCTGCTGCAGCCCAGCGGTGCGATGCAGCCAGATGGCAAACTCACGGATGGAGTAGACCGGGCTGAAATCTGGCTGCAGGAGGTTGTCTCGCGTACCGAGGATGAGTTCGCCAAGGGCTGAGGGTGCTTCGCCCTGACCTCGATGCGCAAGGATACGGACTCCCTTCGGCACAAAGGCCCTGAAGGAGTCTGGATTTAATCTAAATCCACTGGTTATTTCAGCACTGTTGATATGATTGAGATTGTCACGGCTTACCACGATCTTACTGCTGCGAATGATCGCATGACCATTGATGATTGCATGGCCGTTGATGATTGCATGACCGTTGATGATCGCGTGGCCGTTGATCAACGAGTGGCCCCGGACCATGTCGTAGCTTGCGGGTCGATTGCGAGGAGGTAGCTCAGGAGCAAAGCCTAAGACTTCCTGGACCGTCCAGTCGCCGTCGAGGAGTGGAAAGGGCTCCGCACTCCCGAAGTGTCCGTAGTCGCAACTTGCGTCCAAGCGAACCAATCGCAGCGTCCGATCGAATGGGTTGAATCGCAACCCGCAGCTGCTGCTATCACCCGCTGCACTAAGGTCCAAACGCTGCGCTCCGGTCAAATCAAGGGCGATCAAGGCGTTGGTATCATTGGGCCGCTCAATGGCAAGGCCGATGACGCGGCCATCTCCATCCATGATGGGGCCACCCGACATGCCTGGTTCAGCTAAGTCGGCGTCCACCCCTGGCATAGCCTCAAGCTTGAACTTCGGCAGGGGGCCAAAGTTTGAGGTGTCTTCAGTAGGATATTCGTGCAATGCCATGCGCCCAGTCCGCTGGACCTGCTTGCCGTTCAAGCCGGCCGGGTAGCCAATGGCCATGCGCGTCTGATCATGACTAGGATCGAGGTCGATGTGATCGGCTATCTCTAGGCCGCGGATGGCTTCTGGAGAGCGCGCGCCTAGGGCCCTTGCGAGGGCCGGTAGTTCGCTGGTGCGGATCTGCAGCAAAGCAATATCCGACTCCACACTTCGACCGATCAGCATCGCCGATAGCGGCACGTTGTGACCGCCGACATCCAGATCGTAAAGGTTGCCAAGATGAAAGGGCCCTGTTCCAGCCACGGAGCCCGCCCCAGCATCGGCCAATGCGCCATAGGCATACCCGACCGGGAACAAATGGGCCGCCGTGACGACAAAAACCTTTGGCCCAGCCGTCATGTCTGCGGCTTGATTCACCTGCACGCCAAATAAATGACGTAGATGATCGATATTTCTTACTAAAAAGCCTGATCCCAGCGTCACGTTGCCGTCGAGACTGATCCTAACGACGTGGCGCCGCACCAAAGTTGTGTCAGCACCCGAGCTGACAAAGGCTTCCGGTTGAATGATGGAAGGTAATGCATGAGGGGTCAGCGCACCGGCCTCTGCCACGCCTGGTCCTTCCTCGGGAAGGATCACCCAAAACACCGAATTTGGGTGCGTATATTCGATGTCGTGGACCAGTACGCCGAGTGAAATGCCCACGGTACCAGTGGGTGTCGCTGGACTGAAAACCAGGTCGGAGAAGCAGCGAAAGCCGTACGCCCCCGCTTCCTTGTCGCACGCAGTAGCAGTGACGGTCACAAAGGCACTGCGCCAGACTCCGGCAGCCTTGTCAAAGGTCAGCTCCTGCTCGCCAGTGCGTGGCCAGCTACCTTGCAGGTAGGGCTGAACCATCGTCGGAGCGATCGGCTGATTATAATACTGCTCGATGCGAAAGCTGCGTGACTCCGCTCCTCGTCTCAGGACTGCAGGAATGCCGGGCGGATAGATAAAGCGCTGGCCGTCACCGATCTGCTGCCACATGACCGAACTGGTAAGTTCCAGGCCATCAGCGTCCCTGCTGCCATCGACCACCGCAAATGCTGGTAAGGCCAAAAGACAAGCCGATGCGCAAGCCGCCATACGACGTAAAGAATGCCACGCCATGCCTTCAACAAAACGAAAAACCGCGCCAACAGTCATTGCTTTTTGCCTCAGCTTGCACCGGCTACGAATATTGACTGGATGAATCTAAGGTTGAGCCTAACAAAACCAATTCGCGCTTCCAGTATCTTTGAAATATCAAATATATATCTATTGTTATAGGTATTTACACTACGTTTTTCCAGCTAATTTTGCATCTCGGCACCAGGTCAAAAAAATACTATTTAATATTAGGCCGTTATGCCATTCGTCTCGGACTTCTCTGGACCTATGTGGCTCAATGTGTTCTTACTGGCGACTCCTGGGCTTTCTGCTACACCCTTAGCAACGATGCTGAGAAACGCGGACGGATGCGTCAAATGAATTGGGATAGCTGCATCAAGCAGGCACGCGATTGCCACACGAAACAAGCCTGGGAAGCATTATTTGATACCTTTGGTGAAGGCTTGGCAACGGGCAGCAATTCCAAACCGATCGAAGAGATCTTCAAGATATTGCGCAGTGACCCCCAGAGCTTGCACTACGATCCGCGCATCTGGGGCCGGCTCATCCAGGGCTGTCTGTCGAGTTGGAACTTGGAACTTGGTCGAACCATTGCCGAGCACACCAAGAAGATGGCCTCGCCCAAGGTCAATATCGCCGCGGCGCAGCTTTATTTAGATAGTGGGTCGCCCTCGACAACCAGGGACATCGCCAATCGCACGCTCCGCCTTGCCAATCTGCAACCCTCCGAACGAGTGCAGCTAGAGATGCTGGTAGCTAGTAGCTACGCTGAGGAGGGCAAAAGGCAAAAGGCCATCCACCTTCTGAGCCAGCTGCGCAGTTCACTACAAAACCTTGCTCCGGATCCACGAGAACGCTCCGACCTGCTGACTAACATGGGACGCATGCAGTTTTTTCTTGGTCGTTACGGCCAGGCCGCGGAGTTGTTCTATGAGGCGTCACAGCACTACCGCGCTTTAGAAGATTGGGAGGCTGCTGCCAAGACGATCTTCAATACCGCCGCTTGTCATCTTAACGGCGGCACTAAAAAGCGTGACGAAGCCTTCGTCATGATCGAGGAATGTCGGCGCCTTGCCGAAGCGCAAAATCTTCAAGGCCCCTTGTCGCATTGTGAGGCTGCTTACGGCATGGAAGCCTACCAACTCGGCGATTTTGCGGCCGCCCGCGAGCATCTGCGCCGGGCTCTGGAATATTTGCCGATTTCCGACAAAAGCTATCGCCGCCTACATGTGCTGTCGATGCTCGCTTACACCTATCTGGCCATGGGCCGTTACCATCTCGCCCGCAAGTTCGGTCAGCAGACCTTTGACCTCGCCACTTTAGACGAGTCAGAGCGGCACAAGGCTCGCTACACGTCGCTGCAGGCGGAGCTCCTGTGGGAGGACGGACTGGTTGAGGCGAGCCAGTCCTTGCTGAAAAGCACCACAGCGCCCCTAGAAGCCCGCGGCGTGCATACGCTCGAGGAATTGGCCGCCGTGGCGCGCTATAATCTGCAATTGGCGCGACTAAATTACCGCGGGCCGAGCCCAAAGTACGACATCGATGAAGCGCTAAGAAAGAATCATCATGCCTGGCTGGATCACTTATATGCCTTGGGCGAAATCGCCTTAAACGTCGGTGATTTGGTAGTGGCTGACAAATACTTTGCCGAATGCCTGAGTAAAGGCCGTAACATCAGCGACCGCTTCCACGAGGCTCTAGGCTTACTGGGACTCATCAAGTCCCTGTTGACGCAGCGACGAGCGGCCGAGATCACACCGCTTTTTCGCGAGTTTGAGATCGTCATTGCGCGGCTTGGCGAGACACCGTTAAAAATGCAAGCGCTGTTTATCCAAGCTGCCAGTAGCTACCAGCTAGGCGATTTTGCCGAATGCGAGAGACTCCTCCGTCAGGCCATGAAGAACAGCCGGCAAAGCTTTGCCGACAAGTTTGTCCTAACCTGCTGGGTGGCGACGATCGAAGGTCGGTCGTCACGCCTTACCGCCGACTGGCAAACCCAGATGGTTGCAAGGTACACCAGACATTTTTTTGCGCCATCGCTTGAAGCGATAGACGATCGCCACTTTCGCGTCAGCCAGCACTATATCGTCAGCTTGGAGCGCCACCCCTCACTGGCCGATCTGCTCCATTACCTGTTGATGAAAAGCAGTTTCAGCGCCACCACGTCCGAAATCCAGACCAGCGTCTGGAAACAAAGCCTCCACACCCAAGGCTGGCAGCAAAAAATCCGCAATACGATTATGCGCCTGCGCGACTTTTTCCCCTACACGATCGCGCCAATACTGATGCACGCGGAGACGATCGCGCTATTTCGCGAGGCGATCACCATCTATCCGCCACAGCGAGCGGGCTTGGCCGCAAGCGATGAAATCATCCGCCTGCTCGACGACGTCCCGATGTCTAGTGTTGAACTCGCGCGCAGGTTAAAGATTTCACCAGCAACGACCAAGCGCATTCTCAAGCGACTCATGGACGAACACAGTATTCAAGTCGTGAAACAAGGGCGACACGTTGTCTATAAAGCCCAGCTCACAAGCGGGGCTGAGGCACCAGCTTGAGCAGGTTACAGCACGATATTGGTCGATAGAAAGCGCGACGTGTCGCCGTCCAAAATCCCGCGGATCAGCGTCTTTCCCGATGCGTCCTGTTTTGCCGCAACCATCGAGCGGATGGAAAAGGAACGAAGCGCATCATAGACGCTAAGAGTCCCCTCTGCTGAGTCCTTCCTTCCGGTAAAAGGAAACACATCTGGTCCGCGTTGGCACTGCGTATTGAGATTGATGCGGCAAACCTGATTGACGAGGCGATCGATCAGCGGCCCAATGACTTCGGGATTGCTGCCAAACAAGCTAACTTGTGCGCCGTATTTAGACTCAACCATATAGTTTAAGACGGTACCGACATCATCAAATGGCACAATCGGAACGACCGGCCCAAACTGCTCTTCTTGGGCAAGGCGTGCGGTCAGTGGCACGTCTGTCAACACCGCTGGGTAGAACAAGGTGCCGTCGACTCTCCCGCCACGATCTGGATTGGCTAGCTTGGCACCGCGGCTTTGTGCATCGGCAATGAGGCCAGTCAGGTACGCCGGTTTCTCGGTGTCAGGGAGTGGAGTGATTTGCACATCGGGCTCCCACGGCATCCCGCACTTCAGGGCGTCCACCTTCAGCACAAAGCGGCGGGTAAACTCAGCGACGAGCGAACGATGAACAAACAGCAGCTTTAAGGCCGTGCAGCGTTGACCGTTAAACGATAACGAACCACGTAAACACTCGTTCACCGTCAGATCGAGATCGCAATCCGCTAGGACGATAGCCGGGTTCTTTGCGTCGAGTCCAAGGATCGAGCGAAAGCGATTGGGATGGGGGTGCTCTTGCTTGATGCGGTTGGCGACAGGACTCGAGCCGATAAAGGCCAGCACATCGATCAGGCCGGTTTTGACCGCCGGTCCGACGATCTCACGCCCGTGACCATTCAATATGTTGACGACACCGGCGGGAAAACAGTCGCGAAAGGGCTCCAGCAGTAGATCCCAAAATAATTGGCCGTAGCGTGGCACTTTGACGACCAATACATTGCCCATGATCAGCGCCGGGATCAGCGTCGTAAAGGTCTCATTAAGCGGGTAGTTGAACGGACCCATACACAGCGTCACGCCCAGTGGTGCACGGCGAATCTGTGCTAGAAGGCCGCCGGCAAACTGAAAGCGGCTGGCATCGCGCTCAAGTTGCTTGACCTCCTCGAGGGTGTCGCTGATATAGGTGATCGTCCGGTCGAATTCACTTTGGGCATCGACCCAACTCTTGCCGATCTCCCACATAAGTAGCTGGCAGATCTGCTTGCGCAGCGGCAGCATTCGGTCGCGAAATTGCGTCACCGCTGCCAGTCGTTCTTCCGTCCTGGCCAAAGGCCAGGGGCCTTGACCTCGGGCCCAGGCGATACGAGCCGCATCGACCGCCGAGAGAAAAAGCTCCTTATCGACATTAGGGGTTTCTCCAATCAGCGTCGGACCCTTGGTGCCGATGGCGGCGCTTTGGCTAAAGACCTTCTTGCGCGCGTAGCCGCTCTCATGAACGGTGCCACCGATCAGTATACGCCCTTGGACGTTTGGGGCGTTGGCTGGTATTGCATCGTTCATAATGCACCTCATGGTGGATTTTCTTTACCCATATCATGACCATGGGTTTAATGCGAAGACCGCCTGGGCGGCAAGGGGCGGTTGGGTGCCATATCGTTGTGGCCATCTGCCTTAGTGGCTGCTAAAAGCTTGCAATAGAATTCACTTAGATAGAAACCTTCTGCCCATGGGCTGATCGGAGCTGCCGATGCCATCAATCGCGACTAAGACCGTGACGTTGACCGTTGCCGATCACACCGTCATGGCAGCCTATGTCGCCATCCCTGGGCAGCCCTCAGGTGCCGCCGTTTTGGTGCTGCAGGAGGCCTTTGGCGTCACTCGGCATATCCGCAGCGTCGCCGACCGCTTTGCAGCGCAAGGATATTTAGCGATCGCTCCGGAGCTATTCCATCGTACCGCGCCGCAAGGTTTTGAAGGGCCCTATGCGGATTTCAATGCGGTTGCTCCCCACTGCCATGCAATCACCCAGGACGGCCTTACTGCGGATTTGGACGCTGCATGCGCCTGGCTCAATGCGCAGCCTGGAACGATCAAAGATCGGATTGGCTGCATTGGCTTTTGCATGGGTGGCCGCGCCGCCTTTCTTGCCAACGCGCTGCTCCCCATCAAAGCTGCGGTGTCCGCCTATGGCGGCGGCATCGCCCCGGGTCTTCTGCATCTCGCGACCAAACAAAGCGGCCCGCTCATGCTCATTTGGGGTGGCATCGACAAACATATCGACGAAGGGCAGCGCAGCGCAGTCCGCGCGGCCTTGGCCGAGGCCGGCAAGGAATTTAGCGACACGTTGTATGCTACGGCCGACCATGGCTTTTTCTGTCCCGATCGTCCGGCCTACAATGCCGCCGCTTCCAGCCAAGGCTGGTCAGCCGTCGATGCCTTTTTTAAGCTTCATCTTTGCGACTTTGCAGCGCTACGCGCGAGCCGCTCCAAGCCAAGGGAAGTCACCCATGGATCATTATAGCTTAACTGACCTAAACGAAATCTTTGCAAAGGAATGCGATCTGGACGGCTTTCTTGGTCGTTTGCTAGATCCATTCAGTCGCACCCAGCTCGACCGTCTTGGTCGCCTGTTCGCGATGAACTATCCATCGCAACAGAGTGGCGAGGCGCGCGCAACGATCCCCAAAGTCATCCACCAGATTTGGATTGGACCAAAACCACTCCCCGAGCCTTATAAGAAGTTCATGGCGGGCTGGCGGCAGCACTACCCCGACTGGGAGCATCGCTTGTGGACTGATGCCGAGGTGAAGCGCCTTGACTACAACACCCGAGACATCGTCGATGCCAGTAGCTGCTACGGCCAGAAAACCGACATCATTCGGGCGGAGATTTTGTTTCAACAAGGCGGGCTCTATATCGATACCGACTATGAATCGATTAAGCCCCTCTCCGAGATACACGATTACTTCGACTTTTACGGCACGCTCCGGGCGATTCCACTCCTCTATTTGGCTAGCCCGACGACCTATCCGAGTCCCCTGCTAGCATGCAACTCCATGATCGGCAGTCGTCCAGGCCACCCGATCCTTGCTGCCTATCTTGATAAAGTCCGGGATATCAGCCGTCATCCCTCTTACTTTGATTTAAGAATCGCTGAGCGTCTGACTCTAGCCAGGGTGAAGTTTTCAAAAGAGCAAGTACAGCGCATAAAAGAAACCACCATTAAGACCTATATCCCTTACCATCACGCGGTATTGGATCAAATTCAAAGCAGCCAAGATCGAAACATCATGTTCCCGCCAACCTATTTCAATCCGATCGACACTTGGCATTCTTACCGGTTCATCTTTTGGCGTTACTGGATGCGACGTGCCGAATACTGGTCCAAGCACCAGAAGGGGCCGATTCGAACCTACCAGCGGCCGCTACCGGATACTTTTGCCATCCATCATTCAAAGGCCTCGTGGGCCGGGTTGTGAAAAAAACGGGACCAGGCTTGAGCCTGGTCCCGCTGTTGTATGGTCGCTGCGACAGTTATATAGCTACTCGCTGATCCAAGGCGTGGGCTGCTTCATAACCTGTACGCATGGCTCCATCGACGGTAGCGGTAGATAGGTAATCACCGGCGAACACCAGCGGCCCTTTTTGTTGCTTACCGACCTCTGCCGCCGCTCGGTAACGACCGACCGCATGGATGGGAATGGCCTCACGCCGCTGGATCATCTGCAAGGGTTCGGCGCGTAGAGGTAGATCTGGGCTCAGTTCTCTGGCCAAGCGCCACGCATGCGTGTAAAGATCACGCTCTGACATACCTAGCGTGGCTTTGCTTTCCTCGGCGGTCAGATAGACACTGATCGCTTCTTGACCGCTGCGGGCCTCGCCTCTGGTTTGCAATTTATGACTATTGAAGTTCAGTCCGGCGACCCGATGGTCTTTTGGGCCACAGGGCAGCAGGCAGCTCATTTTCGGCAGCTTAACGCCTTTGTCGATGACAAAGACCAGGTGCGTATTGGGCACATAGGTTTGGCTCTTTAGGAACGACCGCACGGTATCTGGCACGATGCGTTCGTCTAGGCCGGCGGTGATCTTCGCCGCGACACTGCCAGTGGTCGCGACAATGACCTCGTCATAGATATGCTCCGGCCCGTCGGCCAGAGTGGCTCCCGTGATCTTGAACTTCGCTCCGCTTGGCTTGATGTGATCGACGGTGACACCTGTCCGCACATCCAAATTCGCGGCCAACTTGGTGCACACAAAGTTCATGCCCTGGCGAAAGGTGTAGAAGCGAGCGGTCGCTGCTTTTGCCTGCAACGCCAACATCAGTGAACGCGAGATCGACTCGCACGAGAAGAACCAAAAGGGTTCGATTCCTGGTCGCACCAGATACTGATAGGCGCGCTCACCGACGCGTTTGACGGCGTCGTCGCGCACCGAAGCGTCGTCAAAAGGGGCCAATGAGGCGGCCGAGCTGAGGTCTAAGTGCCGGTACTTGGCAAAGATGAGCGCGGTCTGCATCGCCATGCTGAGCTTGGCCCGGGTCCCAAGAAAGGTGAAATTGGCGAACGAAGCCGTCGATCCTAGGGTAAAGTCTGCGACTTTTTCGCCGTCGGTCAGGGCGTTGGAACGCGACAGGTTGGTGATCTCGCCTTCAAGCCCAAGCTTCGTGATGAGGCCCCAGAGAGTTGGGTAAAAATTGGTAAAAAAGCCGGCTCCCGAATCGACCACCCAGCCTTGATCGTGCCACGAGGTCGTGCGCCCGCCAACGGACTTAGCCTGTTCGTACAGTACCACTTCGCGTCCTTGCTGCTGCAGCAAATGCGCGGCATAACACCCAGCAGGTCCTGCTCCAATCACAGCCGTCCGTCGCGCCATAGTTCCCCTCAAAGCAAATAAGAGTTAATTATAAACCTCGCATTAATAGCTTAGGCGACCGGCCGGCATTAGGTCAAATAACCTACGGCCGCCGCAGCGCGGAGTAGATGGTGCCATTGGCTTCAAGATGTTGTCTGCTGTGTCAATGAGTCCGGAGGGTTGCAGGAAGTGCCTGACCCCGAATGGCTGGCGTGGTATGACACGCTCCTTCGCTAGCCAGATCACCCAGGATCCCAGAATATATGCATGCTCCACACTCAAGCACGGTCCAAGCCGCGGTCTCCTTCGCACAGACGAATTTGCCCAAAGATCTGCTGGCCGTGGTCGGTGAGTTGGGGTTTAGCCAAATGACCGAGGTCCAGGCCCGCGCTGTCCCGGCTTTGCTCGAAGGCCGCGATATTATTGGTCAGGCCAAGACCGGCAGCGGTAAGACCCTGGCCTATGCGTTGCCCCTGTTGGCGAGCATCCGCCTCGACGGGCGGCGGCTTCAGGCCGTGGTGCTGTGTCCCACTCGGGAGTTGTGCTCGCAGGTGGCGCGCGAGATCCGTAAGTTCGGTCGGCGGCTCCCGGGTCTGCAGGTGCTGCCACTTGCCGGCGGTCAACCGCTGCGCTCCCAGTACGGAGCCTTGGAAAAGGGCGTCCACGTGGTGGTTGGAACACCGGGTCGGATCCTCGATCACCTGCGGCGGGGCACGCTAAAGCTGCATGATGTCACCTACGTTGTCTTAGACGAAGCTGACCGCATGCTGGACATGGGCTTTCAAGATGACATGGAGGCGATCTTTGCTGCTGTGCCCCGCAAACGCCAGACGGTGTTCTTTTCTGCAACCTTTCCGCAGACCATGCTGGCGATGAGCAGCTCACTGCAGCAGAGTCCTTTGCGCATCACCGTCGCAGACAGCTCCGAGGCGCCGAGCATCCGGCAGATCGTCTATCCCGCTGGCCTCAGTGACAAGGCCTTAGTCCTGCGTCGCGTGCTACAGGAGCACGCGCCAAAGTCGGCGATCGTCTTTTGTAACTTTAAGGCAGGTGCCGCAGAACTAGCTGAGGCCCTAAACATCGAGGGTATCAGCGCCGATGCGCTGCATGGGGATCTGGAGCAGCCTGAACGCGACCGAGTTTTAGCGAAGTTTCGCAATCAGAGTATCCGCGTGCTGGTTGCGACCGACGTGGCGGCGCGTGGCATCGATATCGTGGACCTCGATTTGGTCTGTAATGTCGACCTCCCGGCTAAACCAGAAACCTATGTGCACCGCATCGGACGTACCGGTCGTGCTGGCAAAGCAGGCCTTGCCGTATCGTTGATCACACCACGCGAAGAGGCCAAGATCGAGATGATCGAGGCCTTGACTGGAAGTCCGATCGAGCGTGGTCGCTTCACCGACCGTTCGGCGCCGAGTAAAAGCTCGGCGCCGGCCTTGACGAACGCGGCCATGGTGACCTTGTATATCTCTGGCGGTCGCAAGGAGAAGGTCCGTCCCGGCGATATTCTAGGGGCCTTAACCGGCGAGGCCGGTGGACTCGCTGGTGCCGATATCGGCAAGATCGAAATCCATGATCACTTCGCCTATGTGGCCATACGGTCTCACCTTGCTGATGCAGCACTCACTAGCTTGCGTGACGGCCGCATTAAGGGGCGCAAATTCCAGGTCGAGCGGGTTCGCTAACCGCGCCTGGTACATGACTGATTTGGCTGCTTTTCCCGGCCTTTGCGCCGGGGCGAGGTGCTGGCGCCGCAGGACCCAAGCCGGCCGTGGACTAGTCTATAAAGTTCAGTTATTCTGAATCTTTGGCCCAATAAAGCGGAGTGGTGACGGTGGCGAAAACAGATCAGGCTCCAGCCGCGACGCCGATCGTTTTGCTGTATCGGTTGATCTCGGGAAGTGTCGCCATGCTGCCAAATTGGCTGCTGCGTGCACTGGCCTGGG
>Ga0315283_10000276_pt1 | contig 35939 bp, 24 predicted proteins | sample YL17G09_0_MG_FD_204541 | JGI IMG/M metagenome (GOLD analysis project Ga0315283, IMG submission 204541) | Sediment microbial communities from Yellowstone Lake, YNP, Wyoming, USA - YL17G09_0 | ecosystem: Environmental > Aquatic > Freshwater > Lake > Sediment | place: USA: Wyoming | collected...
GCGAAATAAACGGCGGCACTGGTGATAAAAAGCTGCTTTCGCTCCTTTCGAGAAATCTTCAAAACAGTTTCGACATCATTATTTGCAAAAGCTTTGTATATCTCAGCCTGCTCGGTGGTATTTTTCTCGTTAGGCAGAGCCGACAATATGGTCTGATATAACTGTGGAATTACACTGCGATATTCAAAAATCTTAAATTCCTTTTGTATAATCGCTTCAGAACCCATCCCCTTGCTCTTCTCGGTGTTGAGCTTGCTGTCAACCTGTTCAGCCGATTTGACAACAGCGCTTATTTTCTGCCTCAAGTTCGCTTTGCTGCCGTAAGAGACTTTGTCATAAAGCGTTCTGCCCAGGCACATAAGAGAAACCGCCAATAAAACCAGTGCTGCTGCGGCAAAGTGTTTGGCCTTTGATGCCCAGACCATCGACCGGGCAACACTTCGCGGAAGCAGATTGCACTCTATCTTCGCCCGGCCCAAACCCTGCAAAGCAAGACCATATACAATGCCGAAATCACAAACGTTCTCGTGGAATTTTGCAGCCGAAACGTCCGGACTTATCGCCAGTTTCTTAAACGAGTCCGGCCTTTCAATCGGCACCTGAACCGTTTGCTGGAGATAATTTACCAGTCCCCGCATCTTTGTCCCACCGCCTAGGGCGATTATCTTCACTATTTTGGTGCTGGGATTGGAGTTGGTATAAAAACCGATGGAGCGTTGTATCTCAGAGGCCAGGTCTGTAAACACCGGCTTCATCGCCTGCAATATCTGCCGGGCGTATTTGCTCATCGGGGCTGTGCGTTTGAGTTTCTCGGCCTTTTCAAAATTGAGCTTGAATGTTTCTGCTATCGCTTTGGTAAAGGCGTTGCCGCCCATCGTAACGCATCTTTGCCAGACCGCCGATTTTGTGCAGACAACCAAATCGGTATTTTCCGCACCCATATTGACAATGACGATGGCCTGATTGTCGGCCTTGAACAATTCGGGACGGTCGTAAAGCAGGTAATTATACAAAGCCATCGGCGCAATCTGAACGGTAGAAACACGCAGGTTTTCCCTGCTGAAATGCTCCAGAGCTGTGTTTACAACGTCGCTTTTAATCGCAAAGATGCCCACCTTTGCCTCGGGACTGCCGGTATTGCTCATCATCTGCCAGTCCCATTGCACGTCATTTATGTCAAAAGGAATCTGCTGGACCGCTTCAAATTTCACAATTTCGGGGATGCGCTTTTGCTCAACCGGCGGCAGATTCACAAACCGTGCAAAACTGTTCTGTCCCGGCACAGAAATAATCACATCATCCCTGCCCAGATTATTCTGGCTCACAAGCTGACGCAGACTGATGGCAATCAGTTCATCTTTTTCAGCGGGCTTTATGTTGCCCCCGGAAAGGATTTTGCCGTGCTGGACATCATCGAAGCCTGTTACTTCGACAGAATCGCCGGCGGCAGTAAGGCGCAGGGCCTTTATAGAGTTACTGCCTATATCTATTGCCCATACAGAGTCGCTTTTTCCTGCCATTATAAACCTCTTTACCCTCAGCTTTTAGCCGGCAGACGGTAGCTTATGAACGCCCGAATACTAATCAGTCTTGTAATTTAGGCTTATCGATTTTAAATTATACCATATTATGAAAACTTTTTCCATAAATACTTTAGGCTGCAAAGTCAATCAGTATGAAAGCCAGCAGGTTAGAGAGCTTCTTGAGCGTTTCGGCTTAACCGGCGTCGAAATCGCCGATAAGCCGGAACTGGTCATTATCAATACCTGCTGCGTTACCCATACTGCTTCTGCAAAAAGCCGGCAATATATCCACAAGGCGCAAAAATTAAATCCTGATGCTAATATAGTCGTCTGCGGCTGTCTGCCGACTGTGCAAACCGGCGAATTAGATAATCTGGGTAACAACGTTTGCCTTGTCAGGTCGCGAGATACTCTGGCGGCGATGTTAAAACAGGTAATTAGCGGCAAAACCGCTGAACCAGATTACCAAGGCAATATTAAAGCAGAAAAATGCCCTAAAATCAAGTGTAAAAACAAATTAAACAATCAGCCTATATTCACCGCCTTAACATCTTTTGAAGGGCATACAAGGGCGTTTCTCAAGATTCAGGACGGCTGCGACGGCTTTTGCAGTTATTGTATAGTACCGAAAACCCGGCCTGTTGTTCAAAACAGGAGGGTAGGCGAAATACTGGAAGAAGCGCAAGGGCTTGTCAATGCAGGACATAAGGAAATCGTATTGACGGGGATATTTATCGGAGCGTTCGGCCAGGAAACGGTCAGAAGGAAAAACTGGCCTAATCAGGAAAACAACCATCTGGCGGAACTGCTTGAAAAACTGGCTGAAATACCAAATCTTGCGAGAATCAGGCTTAGCTCACTGGAGCCGGCGGACGTTACGGAGCGACTGCTGGATGCTTTCTGCAGGTGTCGTAACATTATGCCGCACCTGCACTTATCGCTGCAATCCGGCTCGGAGAAAATCCTCAAAAGGATGTGCAGGCAATATACTGCGGAGGAATTCAGGGAAAAGGTCGGGCTAATCAAATCGCGGTTAGACAGGCCTGCGATAACGGCGGACATTATCGTGGGTTTTCCGGGGGAGGAGGATTGCGACTTTGAGAAAACGGTAGAACTGGCAAAGGAAACGGGCTTTTCAAAGATACACGTTTTCAGTTTTTCGCCGCGAAAAGGCACAGCGGCGGCAAAGATGCAAGGTGTTGTAAAAAAAGAGGTTATGAAAGAGCGTTCCGAAATAATGCTGAAGTTAGATAAAGAGCTGGGCTATAAATTTCGGCAGCAATTTGTTGGCGAAACAGCAACGGTACTGACGGAGAACGCCAACGGCGAAGTTTGCGGACGGAGCGAAAGGTATTTTATGGTCGACATAAAGGAGTCCTATAAAAACCTTAAAAACAATGAATTGGTCGAGGTTAGGCTTATAGAAAATAGTAAAAATGGGATGATTGGGGAAGTGGTTTAACTCAATTCAAACACGCAGAGGGTCGGTGAAAAAGTGTGAAAAAGTGAGAAAAAATGCGACTTGTGTCATTGCGAGCACAGCGAAGCAATCTGGTTTTATAGATTGCCACGGCCTAAACGACAGGCCTCGCAATGACGACCCGCCCTTTCAAAAGCGTATGTATTTAACGCAATCGGTATGACATGCAGCGGGTAAACTGCGGCGGATAAGTTGGGAAGAGAAAGAAAAACGGTGGGGTTATGACCCCACCCTGCCGATGCTGATGGAAAATGATAAGGCAGATTTCTCCGCTCGGCCTTGCGGCCTCGGTCGAAATGACAAAAGGTGATGGCGGCCTTCAGCCTCTTCGCAATGACCCGGCTTCGCTTTCAGCTACGCCGTGGCAGGCCCATCCGTTACTATGGAGGGCAGGCCAAAATCACAGAAGGTTTTACGGGATGAGGGGTTGGTAGAATTGTTTCGGCTGCTGGTCAAGGGTGTTGGTCAGCGTGCCGAGGCGCTCGATTGAACATTCGATGCGGTCGCCGGCGTTCAAAAATTTGCCCGTGGCCATACCAACGCCTGCCGGTGTGCCGGTAGCTATGATGTCACCCGGCTGAAGCGTCATTATATGGCTTATAAATGACACAACGTCCGCAACAGGAAAAATCATCTGCGAAGTATTGGCTTTCTGGCGGATTTGGCCGTTGACTTTGAGGGTCATATCGAGATTTTGCACGTTATCAATTTCATCAGCGGTGAGCAGATACGGCCCTGTCGGCAGGAAGCCATCCGCCCATTTGCCGTTCAGCCAGTCGTAAAATTCATCCCACGGCCTTTTGGCCCTGCCGGCTGCGAAGGTTACGCTGCGTGCCGACACATCATTGGCGATAGTATAGCCGGCAATATAATTGCTTGCCTCATTGGGTTTTACACATTTGGCCTGTCTGCCGATTATCACCGCAAGCTCAAGCTCGTAATCTATCTGTTTGCTGTAAGCCGGCCAGGGTATCTGCTCATCCGGGCCGATTATCACTGTCGGCGGCATAAGGAACGGCCTCGGCACGGTTGTTTTTCGCGGCGAATCGGACAATCCCAGTGACAGGCCGGCTTCCTTGATGTGCTCGCTGTAGTTGCCCGCAAGGCCGATTACCTTGTCAGGCTGTAAAATCGGCGCCAAAAGTTTCACCGAGTCAATCGGCGTAAAAGTATCAGTTTGAGCAGCCAATTCCACAAGTTTTTCAAGACAGGGCGGTTCTCTTTGCAAAATCTCTTTTACGCTGCGAGGCGGGTTCGTCCCCGGCCAGATTGACGGGATGTCGATTACTCCCCTGTCGGTCAGTATCCCGCAGGAGGTTGACTGGTTTCCTGCATAGGTAATCAGTTTCATTGGCAGCCCTTTTTATGCCGGTTTATTTTCGAGAAAGGCATTGAGGATTTCCGCAGCGGCGACGGCATCGAGACGCTTTTTCTTTTTGCCGCGGGTGAGCTCAGCGGCAGCCATTTTTCTCTCGGCGGCGAAGCTGCTCAGCCTCTCATCCTGAAAGTGTATGGGTATATCGATATGTTTTTTTAGCTGCTGTGCAAACTGCTGAACGAGTTTTGCCTGCGGCCCCTGCGAATCATCCATATTCAGCGGCAATCCCAGAACAATTGCCTCTATATTTTCACCCTTAACGAGGCTGGTTATTTTTTCGAGCAGTCCATGCCGGCCTTCTATCACAGCGACCGGCGAGACGATTATTTCGGAAGAGTCGCATATCGCCAGCCCCGTGCGTTTGCTACCGTAATCTATTGCCAGATATTTCATTTTTTATGTTCAGCCAATATATTATCACAATGTCGATTCACAAGTCAGCAGGAATAAAAACTGGATTCCCGCTTTCGCGGGAATGACAAAACCTTAAACTGTATTACAGGAATTTTTCGCCGGTGTTCCGCTCTATTTGCTCGAGCAGCTCTTTTAGTTTCGCAGTCTGATTTACATTACAGACCAGCGTGGCATCGGGGCTATGGGCTATAATCATATTTTCCATACCAATGGCGGCAATCAAATGTCCCTTTTCCTCGGTTACTATGATATTGTTTTTGCAGTCGATAAGCTCGCTTGCATCAGCAACGACTATATTATTGTTGTTGTCCGAACTTATGAAGTCAGCCAGCGCCGCGAAAGAGCCAATATCGAGCCAGCGGCATTTAAGTTTTATTGCGTTAATGCCGGCGGCTTTTTCCATAACCGCATAGTCTATGCTTATTTTGGGCAGCCTCGGGAACCATTCTCCAAGCGCATACTGCTGGTTGGGGCCGTCCCAGTCGTGCTGAATTCTGCGGAGCGGTTCGACCGATTCGGGCAGCAGGGCGGCCAGGTGCGCCAAAATCGTTTTGGCCTTCCAGACAAATATGCCGGAGTTCCACAAATGGTCGCCGCCGGCGAGGTATTTTTGAGCGGTCTTCTCGTCCGGTTTTTCCTTAAATGCCTCGACGGAATAAATTTCGTTTTTGCAACGGGGACATCGCTGCGGCGAGGCACATTTTATATAGCCAAGCTGGGTGGCGGCGAAGGTCGGCTGAATTCCGAAAACAATCATTTTATCGGGATTATCGTTTACGAAGGTCAGGGCGTCCCTAAGGGCGGTATGAAATATCTCCGGGGGTTCAATCACCTGGTCTGCGGTAACGACGGCCATCGTGGCATCAGGGTCATACTTCGTCAGGATAGTCGCCGCCAGGCCGATAGCGCCGGCGGTGTCCCGCACAACAGGCTCAGCGATAACATTATTAAAGGGCAGCTCATTGAGGTTCTCCCGAACAGTGTCGGCATAACCGGCATTGGTGAGGGTGATTATGTTTCTTGCGTCAAATACCGGCAGCAGTCGCTCGAGGCAGGAGCGGAGCAGCGTTTGGCCGCCAAGAAGCAGTTTCAGCACCTGCTTGGGTCGTTTTTTGCGGCTGAGGGGCCATAGTCGCTTTCCTGTGCCGCCGGCCATTATCATTGCATAGTTCATTGCTAATCCTCTTGCGTTATATCAGGCCAAAAATTTTTCGTCTATTTCGGCAAAAGGCTGAATCTCCTTAGCGAGTTTCTGATAGCCGTCTTTGCCCATAAGGGCGAAGGTCGCTTCTTTTCCCAGCTCAACGGCAGGCTGGTCATAAGTGTTAATCCCGAACAATGCCCCGGCAAAAGAGGTTGTTACCTCGTACAAATAAATGAACTGGCCGACCGTGTAAGCATCGATTTTGTCGAAAATCACCGTAAGACAGGGACGCTTGTTCTGCAAAAGTGCGTATTCGGTCGCTGTTTTCTCGCTGTTAAGCAATGCGCCCAAATCAGCGTTTGCGAGATACTTCAACTCGGCGGCGCAATCGGGGGCTGGGCCGATTTTGAGACCTTTTCCAAAATCGCGCACCTGCAAGAAGGTGAATATCTTGTCGTTGGGGCCTTCGCGGTATAACTGAACCTGGCTGTGCTGGTCGGTTGCGCCGAGTGCCTTGACAGGCGTCGGGCCGATGTGGACCTCGCTGCCGGCCAAATCTTTAGCCTTGCCGAGACTCTCGGCCCATAACTGGCGATACCAGTCAGCCAAATCCTTCAGTGCGTAGCTATAAGGCATCATTACGGAGATTTTTTTGCCCCGGTTATAAAAATGGAAATTTATTGCGGCGTTAATGGCTGCGGGATTTTTGCAGAAGTCTTCTGCGCTGACGGTTTTATCCATATCGGCTGCGCCGGCCAAAAGCCGGTCGATGTCGATTCCGCACATAGCGGCGCTGAACAGGCCGACCGCGCTCAATACGCTGAACCTGCCGCCGACGCCGTCCGGCACTTCGAGGCAGGGCAAATCAGCATCCCGGGCGATTTTGAGCAGAGTGCCGTGCTTAGGGTCAGTGGTCGCAACAATGTGTTTTTTCAGGCCGGCCTTGCCGAATTTGTCCAAAAGCAATTGGCGAATAATCATAAACTGTGCGGCGGTCTCGGCGGTCTGGCCGGACTTGCTGATAACGTTAAAAATGGTTGCATCCAGCTTATCGCCGACCCAATCGAGAAATGAGCCGAACTGGGCAGGGTCAACATTATCAAACACAAAAAGCCGCGGGCCGGTTCGCTGCTTATCATCGAGATTATACATATAAGGATTCAAAGCGGTCTGCAAAGCGATATTGCCGAGGGCCGAACCGCCTATGCCAAGCACAACAAGATTTTCGCAGCGGCCTTTCAATTTGCCGGCCAGCGCCTTAACCTGCTCAACGGTTTTGTTGTTATAAGGCAAGTCTCTGTAAGGGGTTTTGCCTGATTTTCTTTCTTTGTTTAACTGCCGAATAAGCGGCGAGGTCTTTTCAGCGAGGGCTTTTAGCTGGGCGGGTGTAATGCCGTTTTCTTCGCCGATAACCTCTGCGATAACATTTTTATAGTAGAGCCTGACCTGCGGCTTTGCCGGAGTATCTTTTTTCATATTATTACCTGCCAATTATGTTCCCGCGGCACATTTTACCATTTGGGAATCCGGTTGTCCGCACTAAATTTTTCAGAATTACGTGTGCGATTTTCCGCGGCTGTGGATTAAGGCCAGCACATCGGTGAGGATGCGGGGCAGAGCCAGGCCGCCGGGAGAGGCTATGTATCTCGGCGTCCAGACGGGGTCGAATTTGCTCTTGAATCTGCGCAGGCCTTCAAAATGATAGAAATGCTCACCGTGGCGGAAAATCATCGCCCCCGCGCGGCTCCAGAGAGGGGCGAGGGGCTTATTCTGGAGGCCTGCCAGCGGCGCCATTCCGAGATTGAACCACTTGAAGCCCTGCTCTTTGGCCCAGAGAATGCACTGCACAAAAAGGTAAGCCATAACATTACGCGGCGCATCCGATGAGAACCTAATCAGGTCGGGAGAGATTTCAGCCTTTTCCGCACCGAGCCAGAGATTGGCAAAGGCGACTATCGTATTTCCCTTCCATACAACAGCAGCAGGAAACCGGCCCAGATAAGCGGGGTCGAAGTATCCGAGCGAAAAACCCATTTCTCTGGATTTTTTGTCGGCGAGCCAATTATCAGAGATTTTTTTGAACTGCGGCAATAATTGAGGCAGCGACTCTGCGGGGACAACCTCGAAACGACAGTCTTCCCTTTCGAATCGGTGCAGGGTGTAGCGAAATTCCCTGCGGTCGCCGCTTTCGAGAGAGAATTTATCCAGCCGGACACGGGCCTCTTCGCCGAATTTCAGCAGGGCCAGGCCGAGGTCGAGATAAAGCGGGATGTTTTCCGTCCCCACCTCGTAGAAGACACAATGAGCGGCGTAGCGGTCGGCCTGCTCGCGAAAATCCCAGACCAGCTCCGGCAAAAGCTCATCGGGGCCGATGGGGTCGCCCATCGAAATCCAGCTTCTGCTGTGTATGCCATACATAATAAATGCGGTGCGGGGCTCGTTGAAGAAGATATGTTTATCGCCGAGCAGGGCGAGGCTGGCGCAGGTTTTGGGCGATTTTCGCACAAGCTGTTCGAGCAGTCTCATTTCATCGGCCGGCGGAATCATTGTCGGTGGAGGCGCCGGTCGCATCAGCCTTGCCAGCGCAAATATCAATGCGAAGGCCACAATGCCGACCGAGGCACGCAGAAACCGCGGTGCATCTGCGTGGAGGCTGAACTGCCACCATAGCTCGTTTTTGTACTCCACATGCTTATATGCAAATATTCCGAGCCAGATTGAGCCTGCGATGACGATGAGGACAAGGGCAATCCAGGCGGGAGTGAACTGCTGGCTTAACAGGGAACTATGGCGGTAAAAACGCTGCTTGCAGGGTATCAGCATAAGCAGGACAACTGTAAGAAAAGCCGCCTCTTTGTAGTCAAAATTTCTGATTACGGAAAAGACTATGCCGAAGGCCATCAGCATCACGGCCATCCAGTATGATGCCCGCAGTCTTTGCTGGAGGCCTCGCCCGATAAACAGAAGCCAGACGCCGACAACGCTGCCGAGAAAATGAGACAACTCGACAGCCGACAAAGGCAGTATATCAGAAAGCCAGTGGAGCCGGCCTTTAACGGGCGGTATGGCCCCGGATAATACCAGTATCGCTCCGGTGATGAAGATAACAAAAGCCAGTATCTGCGGCACGATAGCATCGACCCACTGACCGAACACGCGTCCCATCCGGCCGACAAGCTGCCATCGCTGGCGCAGTTCGTAGCCGCCCAGCAGTATTCCGCCGACCATCAGCGGAAGCACATAGTAAATCGCACGATAAGCAAGTATCGAACTTAATATTTCCTCCGGCGGGACGATGGGTTCGAGCAGTAAAATCACCATTGTCTCAAAAACCCCCAGGCCGCCCGGCACCTGACTTACTATGCCCGTCATCTGCGAGAGCAGATAAGCCGACAGGAATATGTCGAACGGTAAATTATGCGAGGGCGGTATAAGGACGTAAAGCACCGAGGCAGCCAGCATCCAGTCGATTGTGCCGACTATTACCTGCGGCAGTGCGAGTTTCAGCGGCGGCAGTCTGAAATCCCACGACCCCAGTTGAACCGGCCTGCGTCTTACGGCACAGGCGGCCAGATATATCGCAATTGCTGCAAAGAAGATTATTCCTATCGGCCGAACCGCCATACCAAAAGGCAGATGCCAGCCCTGCGGCAATGACAGGGGTTCTATGAAAAACGTAACGCCTGCCAGGGTTAGGATGCCCAGCCAGGATGTTACGGTTACGAATGCCACCAGTTTGAAGACATCGACCGCTGAAAGTCCCCAGGCGGTATAAAGGCGAAACCTTACCGAGCCCGAAGAGAGGACCGACAGTCCGATGTTGTAGCCGAAAGCGTAACTTATGAACGATGCGAACATTACCCTGCCGCGGGGGATGTTCCAGTTGAGGTATTTAGTGCCGAGCAGGTCGTAGCAGGTCAGCGTAAAATAGCTCGCCACTGCAAGAAGCACAGCGAGGGCAACGGAACGTGCTGGCAGCTCATCGAGCTGATGAATAATCTGGTGCCAGCGGAGATGCTCAAGCTGATGATGAAGCACCCAGAGAGCGGCCCCGAAAATAACCACGCCCAAAAGCGGAGAAATACGCTGGAGAAATTTCCTGTCGCCCATTACAGCTTCCGTTAAATTACAAACCTCTCTGTCATTCCCGCGAAAGCGGGAATCCAGTTGTTTTTCTTCTGGTTTTGTTACAGGTTTTTAATCATTTTTAATATCACATCTTGAAAGACCGGCGTATTTTACCATCAGCGTTTTTGTCTGTCCCGCGTTAAAATTAACCACTACTACGCTGTTTTCACCCATATCAATAAACTCTTTGACTCTGCCTAAGCCGAATATTTTGTGCCGCACCAACTGTCCTGTGACAAAATCAGGAAAGACCTGGCTGGTATCATCAACACCGGCACCCTCCTTCGCCCTCCGGGCTACGGAGGGCAGGGAGGTATTCGTATCGTCAGATAATTCTGCAAGTGGATTCCTGCTTCCGCAGGAATGACAGGAGAAGACGGTTTCAGAAAAATTCACGCCGAGTTCATAAAGAAACTGCGACGGTATAGTTCTGGTCAATTGCCCCCGAATGGTGCGGTATCTGGCACAGCTTATGTGCAGTCCTGATTTGGCACGGGTTATGCCGACAAAAAAAAGCCTGCGTTCCTCTTCCAAATCATCTTCGTTTCCAGTGTTGGTTCTTTCGTGAGGCAATAAGCCGTCCTCAAGGCCGATGATGAAAACATTTTCAAATTCCAGTCCCTTTGCCGCGTGCAGGGTCATCAGGGCGACCCGTTCGGCGGCAGTGTCATAAGCATCGACATCGCTGACAAGCGATATTTGCTGCAGGTATTCGACAAGCGACGGCTGCTCTGTCCCGCCTTCGACAAGGCTGCTGCGGGCAGGCTGGCTGTCGTAATATGCGGCGGTGCTTATCAATTCACCGATGTTTTCAATTTTGTCCTGCCATTCGGGTTCGCTGGTTTTGATGAAATCAGACAGCCCCGACTCGGTAAAAATGCGCTCTACAAGCGGGGCGACCTTGCCGGAAGAATCCTTCTTGAACCGCTCAATCATTTTAACGAACTCGCCTATTTTGATTTTTGCCGCCTTCGGGAGAGAATCGATATGTTCCGCTTTTTTCAGGCCTTCAAAAAGGCCGATGCCCTGCGAAACAGCGTAAGCCTTGAGGCGGTCGATTGTGGTCTTGCCTATACCCCTGGGCGGGGTATTTATAATACGCAGCAGGGCGTTCTCATCGCTGGGATTGGCAAGAATCTTCAAATAGGCCAGCAGGTCGCGAATCTCTTTTCTGTTATAAAACTCAACGCCGCGAATAATCTGATACGGGATTTTATTTTTGATAAACGCCTCCTCCAATACCCTGCTGCTGGCATTAACGCGGTAAAACACCGCCATACCGGATAAAGGCATACCCTCTTCAGCCAGCTCCTTTATCTTTTCGGCAACGGCACCGGCTTCTTCGTGTTCATCTTCAAAGATGCTTATAACAGCGTCTTTCCCGCCCGGTCTTGTGGGGATGAGCCTTTTTTGCTTTCGATTTTTGTTGGCCGCTATCAGCTTATCGGCCAGCTCGAGAATATTCGGTGTGCTGCGGAAATTTTCTTCGAGCCTGATTACAACTGCGCCGGGCCAATCCTTTTCAAAGTCCAGTATGTTGCGAATGTCTGCGCCGCGCCAGCGGTAAATCGACTGGTCGGGGTCGCCGACGACAAAAATATTATTATGCCGGCTCGCAATTGATTTGGCGATTTTATACTGGGCGTGATTGGTGTCCTGATATTCATCTATCAGCAGAAATTTAAAACGCTCTCCAATCTCACGACAAACATCGGGACAATTATCAAACAAAAGGGCGGTCCTCATCAGCAGGTCGTCAAAATCCAGTGCATTATGCTCGCTCAATATACGCTCGTAGTGTTCATAAATCCGTGCCAATGTTTTAGAGAAAAAATCATCGGCGTCGGCCTTGAAAGAATCGACCGTAACGAGATTATTTTTCAACGCAGATACTGCATCGAGCATTCGCGCAGGCGGAAAGTTGGCGCTGTCAATGTTGCAGTCCTTCACAGCCTGTTTCATACAGCGCGACTGGTCGGCATTGTCATAAATACTGAAATTCGGGTTGATGCCGGCCTTGTCGGCATAGCGGCGCAGGATTCTGACACATAAAGAATGAAAGGTGCTGATATGAGAGCCTGCTGCAACTCCAATTGCGATGACCCGCTGACGCATTTCATCGGCAGCCTTGTTGGTGAAGGTTATCGCACAAATATTCCAGGGCCGGACGCCGGAATCGATAAGTGCGGAAATTCGATATGTGATTACGCGTGTTTTGCCGCTGCCCGGCCCTGCAAGCACAAGCGCCGGCCCTTCTTTATGAAAAACAGCCTCCCTTTGAGAAGCTGTCAACTGCTCGTATTTCGCACTGCACATAAAAGTAATTTGTCATTCCCGCGCAAAGCCTGCCCTGAGCGCAGTCGAATGGGCAGGAATCCAAAAATTTAGCCCCCGAATTTATTCGGGGGTTTGAACCATCCTTTTTCCAATAGAATACCACCCCCGCCTCGAAAAATAAAGCCCGTTCACCCCTCGTAGCGCAGCGCAGACCCCAGAAAGTCGTTATCTGGGGTCTATATTTTCGTAGCGCAGCGGAGTCCTCGAAGCGCAGCGCAGATCCCCGCATGTCGTTGGCGGGGACCCATATTCGTTAAGGTTGTTATCCGGGACCCAGTCTTTCGTAGCGCAGCGGAGTCCTCGGCTTTAGCTCCCTTGGTCTTCTGCCGGGGACCCAGTCTTTCGTAGCGCAGCGGAAAATTGTCATTCTGAGCGCAGCGAAGAATCTCTCCGTTTAGCGGTCGCCGGCCTGTGGTGAGCAGAGCCTGCACTGAGCATGGTCGAAGTGTCGAACCACACGGCAACCCCCTGTCATTGCGAGGAGGCCGAAGGCCGACGCGGCAATCTAAAAAACCATCGGCGGCAATCAAGCAGCAATTGGCTGAAAAACCAAATCAGCATTTCCTTCTCAATCCCGAAATAATCGGGACACCGAGGCCGAGGATTTAAAATTCCGGTTAATCAACGGGTTATTGCTTTGGGTCTTTTTTGTCCCTGAGAGTAATAATCAGACCGGCTGTTACAACAGCAACAACAAAGTATTGGATACCAAGACGATATAGGTCAACAAATTTGGCTCTTGCCGGGGGGTCGCCTATCCAGGAATAGGGACCGGGTTCAGTGGTGTACCTGTACTCGTGAGCCTTGGCAACAACAGGTTTCCAGTCGCCAGTCTTTTCATTCTTTATCCATTGCCCGCCGCGACCGTCACTTGTTAATTTTTGCTTGAGTTCCTCCTGCGGGGTCGGCGGTCTTGGACCCTTATGAGGCAGAATATAACTCTTCGCCCGTAGTATCTGGGCCTCGGGTAAATTATCAAGATTATTATCCAAAGCCTTAAGACGCTTTTGCTGTTCAGGAGTATATTGCCAGACCCACCCTTGCCGGATTTCTTCCTGTCGTTTGGCCGCTATTCGTTGTCGAAAATCGTCAGTTGCCTGTTGTCTTTCTGTTTCTTCTTCACGTGCCTTAACCGGATTTGTATTCCTAATTACATATTGGTTTACATTCGGATTTGTATCCTTGATAAGCGTATATTCATTTGGTTGTTGTTCCTCTGGCGGCATAGTATCTATTGTTGCGGCGGCAGGTTGGCCGGTTTTCGCCTGTGGCGATTCATAATTAGCAGCAAAAGGACTTATACCTTCTGCGATTCTCTTTTTTGCGTGGTCAACAGCGATTCTTAGTATATCAGGAGGAACTCTTTTGTGATTCGGGATAATGTCCGTAAGCATTAGATTTTCTTGTTCTTTTGAAAGTCCGGGGACAAGTGAGGGTATTTCGACTTTCTTGCCGTTATCAAACATAACACGAATACTGTATTCTGAAGTCTCGCCGGTTGTGCCGTCTGGATATGTTATTGGTTTTACTCCTAACCAACCAGTCCCTTCAGGTGTGCCATCCATACGTTTACCAAAATCAGGTTGTCCGGCAGTGGTTTTTAATCCTTTGTTGCCTGTTGATTGCGGCGGCTCTGTGTAGCCTTCTCCGAGATAGTTCTTAGTTTTTTTCTCACTCTCAAGAACCCAGGGTGGAAAAAGCCCCATGACCACGATTAAAGCTATGCCTATCCAAAGACATTTTTTCTGTTTATTGTTCATAATCCAATTCTCCATATTTGATTTAGCGTTTCCTTCTCAACAGCACCGCACCGAGGCCGAGCAGTAAAAGCGTGGCGGGTTCAGGGATACCTACTGATAAATCAAGTTAAACAATTCGTTTGCTTGTTCAGCGTCTAAGGTTTTTAAGATTTTGTATTCTTCAAGGGCTGAACCCTTGTCGCCAGTCCTTAAATAGGCAACGCCAAGATTATAGTGTGCCTCGGCATAATATGGAGCTGGGCCAAGACCAAAGTGTGCCTCGGCATCATCCGGCTTGATTCTGATGACCTGCTTGAAGGCTTCTATGGCATCCTGCCAGCGTTCAAGTCTGGTGTAGACAAGGCCAAGCATATGGTGTGCCTCGGCATCATCCGGCTTGAGTCTGATGGCCTGCTTGAAGGCTTCTATGGCATCTTGCCAGCGGGCAAGTTTGGCGTAGGCAACGCCAAGACCAAAGTGTGCCTCGGCATCATCCGGCTTGAGTCTGATGGCCTGCTTATAGGCTTCTATCGCATCCTGCCAGCGTTCAAGTCTGGTGTAGGCTTTGCCTGGATTGATTCTGATGGCCTGTTTATAGGATTCTATCGCTTCCTGATGGCGGCCAAGTTTGTCGTAACAATGACCAACCGCAAGCCAAGCATCGGCATCGTCCGGATTCTCCACCGTTGCTTTTTGGAAATAAGCAAGTGCGGCAGACCACTGCCCTTCTTCTTTTAAAAATAATTGAGCATCGTTTGAATCAGCAGCCAGCGTTTTGAATATAGGGGTTTTGGAGGTTTCTTTGAGGGCAATGACCTTGTCGCTGGGAGTCGTATGAAGCCACCAAAAAACGATTCCGCCCCCCACAATCATCCACGCTACGATTTGGAAAAACTTTTTCATTTTTTGTGCCTTTCAAAAAGGATTTGGTGTTTCCTTCAGAAATCTGGGGACGTCATACTTATTTCTCTCCACCCTTGAATATTGTTTAGTATATTTTTATCTTACTGTTCCCCAGCCATTTATGGGCGGCTGTTATTCCTAACCTCTCAAAAACTTATTTGCCAACAATCCAAGTGATAAGTCTTATAAACCAAAACGCTGCGATTATCCCAGCCACAATCCTCTCCCAGATTCCAAAAGCTTCAACCTGCCCCTTCTTTTTGTAGTATACATCTCCAAATAACAATATTCCTATTGCAACCGGAGAAAAAACAAGAAACATTAACCAGAAAAACCATTGCTTACGATAGTAAGGCACTTCTTCATAACTACTATATCGTTGCTTTGCGTCACTCATTTTTGTCCTCCTATAAAAATTTCGCCACAAAGTTGAATTTATCTATTTTAACCCTAAACAGGACGTTGTCAAACAGCCTTTTTGAGATTGCTGTGGCGGGTCATCCCTCTTTCCGCCCACGAGTCACTGGCCACATGCTAAACTTTCAATCAAAACCGAAGGGGGGTAATAAAAAATCCCGCAAATCCCGATAAATCGGGACAAATCCCCTTACTCCTTATCTCACAATAACTTATCTATTCTCTGTGACCTCTGTGAACTTCTATGAAGCCAGGCCTGTCAAGCTTAAAATTCGTTTGATTGGTTCAACCTTCTATCCGGGTTTCCACGTGCCGCCAACGGCGTCCTCTAATTCGCGGTCCCATTCAACTTATGCGACGATGCCCATCCTCTGTGGCGAGCTCTAACGCCCATATCGCAGACCGGGCTGTCGTCTTTCCAATCAAAGCAAACTTCAAACCTTCCAAATACCAGTCTCTTCGCCATTCATACCCTTCTACTCGATGTTTTCCGGAGGGGAGAAAAAAATCTTTTCCTCACGCCGCCAGTTCCTTCGACTTCACTTCATCCATCCACTCTCGCTCATCCCGCAGCATCGCCCAGCACCGCACAAGCAGCTTCCTTGCCACCGCCGTTATCGCTATCTTCTTGCGCGAAGCGCTTCCTCGCAATATCCGATGATATGTCTCATTCATCCATCTATTATGTCTTAGTCCAAGCCAGCTTACCTCCACAAGCAATGACCGCAAAATCTTGTTGCCCTGACCGCTTATCTTTCCCTGATGATCCATTTGACCCGACTGATACTGCCTCGGTGTCAGTCCCACATAACTGCCCACCTGCTTGCCGCTCCTAAATCGACCCGGCTCATCCAAAAATGCAACAACCGCCTCCGCAAGCCTCGGCCCAACCCCCGATACCGTCCGCAGCCGCCGAACCTGTGCATCATCCCTGCCCAGTTCGTCAAGCTTGCCTTCCACTCCCCTGATGCACCCTTCAACCGACTCCAGCATCTCTATCTCCACCTGCAACTGTCCACGCCACAAATTGCCCGCATCACACCGCTCCATAGGCATCGCTAACTTGCGCAAACGCTCTACCGCCGCCTTTGACCAGCCGCTCTTGCCCTGCGGCATTACCGGCAATCCTTCCCTGTCCAATATCGCACGAATGCTGTTCTTTATCCGCGTCCTCCTTCCAACTAAACTCTGACGATACTGAATCAACGACCTCTTTTGCCTGACACTACGCCGGGGTATATGAACCAAAGACAACTGATTCATCGCTGATAACTGCGCGAGTTTTAACGCATCGTTCCTGTCATTCTTGTTCTTGATGTTCTTCCACCGCCACGCCTGGTGGTTCGTATTGGCCACCTGTACCTCAATGCCCAATGATGCGGCTATGTCATATACCCATCCCGCCGCAGAACATATCTCAAAAACCACTCTGTCAGGCGAATGCTCAACCAGCAGGTTATGTACCTGCTGCGGCGTAGTTCTTGCCTTGCCGAATCTGTGCCTGCCGCTTTCGCTGTCATAGAGACAAAACACCGTATTGCTCTTTCCTAAATCCATCGCTAAAATGTTCATTGCCAGACCTCCTTGTGAAAATTAAGTGGCCCTCGAGGCCGATTCTTAAATTTGAGCGGTCACACCGACCAGCTCGTTCTGGCGGATTATACCGCCCACATCGAGGCCTGGCTTTCATAGTTTCTCTGTGGCTAACATTTTTTTCAATCCAAACACGCATCCCCGCCCCATTATAGAGAGACGTTATGTCCCGATGTTGTTTTTTAAAAATTTGACAAAAATTTATCCGCCGTCAGTTTGGCGGACTTATCTGCTTTTGTTTCGATTTAAGCGGAATGAAAGCGGAGGCAATGATTGTCTGCCTTGGGCAGAGAAATCAATCAAAAAGAGTAAATTATGCAAAACGAACCCAATTTCCGGAACGCCAAAAATGAACCCAACTAATTATATGACAAAGGCTTATGACAATAATTCGCCCCTCTTAAAGGTGCAAAAACGAAGCCAAAACGAACCCAATCAAACCCAATCTTACCGCTACTCCGTTTGGCGGGCAAACCCAATTTTACCGCTACTCCGTTTGGCGGGCTTGTCCGCCGGAGTTTATCCGCCTCCGGCGGAATCGGGAATCGAGTATCCGGTATCCGGCATCGAGAGTCATCCTCGCACTTTTGCCTTTTCCCTTTTGCCTTTTTATTTCCCTTTTTCCCTTCGCACGCCAAATCCTGTTATCCTGTCTAAAAAAAATTGGTCAGTTTGAGTTGGAAAACTATCTCGACTGTTCCGCCTGCTGCCTTAATACTTTCTCTTCCTGCTGTCTCAACTGCTCGGCAAGTTCCGGCCTTTCGAGTCTTATCCGGCCAATCAGGCCTTTTCGCAAGTCCTGCGGGTATTCGGGGTCGCTCAGGAAATCACGCAGTCCGAAGTACTTCATCAGCGGAAATTCAGGCAGATTGACTCTTCCCGTTTCATCGGAGTATTTTGCGTTGTAATAATCGTAAGCCTCTTTAGCAAGTTTTTCCCTTCCGAAAGCCTCGTCATCGTCCCTGACGGCATATCTGAAATAGCTTTCCTGCAGGAGCATTTGTATCGACTGGGTTGCCTCGTGAATACTAAACCTGTTGAAGTCTTCCAGCAGACAATTTCTGGCAAAATCTGTAAGAGGCGGCTTGAATTCTTCTCTGGGGTAAAGCTCTCTTAGCTGGTTATAAATTTTTTGAGCGTGTTGAATATGGCCAGCCTGATAGAACAGGAGAACAGCGTTTTTAAGCATAGTTCGGTGACCATTTTGCATAGTCTCGTATGTTCCGACGTGCTCAGGGTTATTTTCGTATTTTTGCAGAACTTTGAGTCTTTGCTTGTTGCAGGGCTCGAACATTCTCAAATCGGGCCGCAAAAATATTTCCCTCGACAGCTCAGGGGATTCGTGCGTGTAAGAATTCTGCGTGTTTTCAGCGGGCCTGTTCCATATAAATATTTTTCCGCCGTAGAAGAGATTTTGCAGTCCGAAGCCGACGAAGCGGTCGGTCCTCGCTTCTTCTATGGAAAATTCTTTTTTGCCTGCCATTCTTAAACCTTTTACCGCCCAGTAAATTGCGTGAGTTTCAGGATGTCGCCAATCGAGCGGCAGGTGTTTGTTGGGGTCTTCCGGCTCAAGCGGGCCGTAAGTATTATTCAGCTCCTGCATCAAAACAGGGTCGAGCTTCCAGACGTTGCGCAACCGGCAGGCCTTTGCGAAAATGTCAAACTTTTCAAGCGTCTTGGTGCCTCTGAAACTGTCTATGACCTTAAAAGCATCGGGGCTGAATCTGGCGGGGGTTTGCCTTAAACTCAGATAATTGTCCACAAAATGCTCATCATTTGCAAAAGCCCTGTCGGCGGATTTCAAGGCGGTGATTAAAGGCGCCATATTCGAATCTCCCGCTATTTGCCGCCAGTCCGCCGGCGCTTCGGCAAGCGATTTGAAGTACTCACTGTCCGCCGGCCCAAGCAGCGGCTCCATCGCCGTTGCCAGTCGCAGCTTGTAATATTTATGCACATTGTCCGATACCGAACCTAATTTGTGCTGAAATATCCGAGACAGCTCGCGATACAACTGAATGTTGTTGGGATTTAAGGGGATGCCTTTGTCCCGCAGCAGCTCATAGCCGTTCCTGACCCATCGCCATCGCTCTTCCGGCTGGGTTTCGGGTATGGCGGAAGAAATATTATAAGCCATATTCCAGGCCTGAAACTCCCAGACCGATGCGAAACGAGGCTGCAAAACGGTTATCCACTCCGCAAGCTGTTTGGCGTCGAAAAATTGTCCCTCATTTTTGAGTTTGTCCGCCCGCAGCCACAAAACATCGACGACCAGGCCGCGAAACGCACCCATTGCAACGGTGGCAAACGCCAGAGAAGGAGGTGCATTTTCGAGAGGCTTATTGCTTATCAGCTTCATCTGCTCACGGCTGGAGTTTATAGAATCAAGCTGCCTGCCGGCGATAACAAACAAGGAAATCGCAGCAACGCCACAGACAAACCATATTGTTGCGTCACGTAAACGCATAAGAAAGTCGAAAAAAGCGGTTAAATTATAACCTTCGCAATCTCTCGGTACTTAAAAATAAGCGAAGCGATAATCATCAGTAAAACCGATTTAACGCAAACCATCAGGCCGGCAGCCCTGGCCAGAAACAGCCAGCTAATCAGCCTGGCGGGAACAAGAAATTTTGTCGGGCTGAATTCATCGAACTGAGGCAAAAGCCGAACTAAGGGCTTTACGGTAAAGGCGTAAATGCTGGTCATATTTTCGCTCAGAAAATTAAAAGATTCCAGGCAAAATCCGCTGATTGTCCCTGTAAAGAAAACCGCAAGACAAAGCAGCATAGCCACGTTGAATGACAAAAAAGTGGACGCCAGTATCCCCAGGCAGGCCAGAAAAACCAGGTTGAACAGTATCAAAAGAACAGCCCTTATGTAATTGGCCGTAAAGGTGTCCGCTTTATAAAGCACCTCCAGACCGTCTTTGGCGGGAAACAGCACAACCGTATTGTTAAGCCGGGGGACATTCAGAAATGCAACCGCGAGATAACCGTCTTCTGCAACGGCCCTGGCGGGGACTTCTATTTCGTGAAAAGTCCGGATAAGGTCTTTCCTGTCAAAAGAATACATCGGCGTGCGAATTTCCATACCGTCTCTGAGCTGCCTGTCGTCGCCTACGAACCATCTGCCGTAGACCTGCAAATCAGGAGGATTTGCCGAAACCTCGTATTTGAATCTTATAAAAAGACTTTGATTGGGGTCGAGAGGTCTGACATTTCTGAATTCCAGAACCAAATCCTGACCGACGCCGGCAGCCCTTTTGCTGACCTTTATCTGCTCGGTAAGCGCTCTGACGTATTTTTTTCGTTTGACTATATTATCGGCGACATCCTGGGGGACCTGGCCGCTTCGAAGAAGCCTGTTATATGTTTCAAGAACCTCCTTGGTGACATCGGGTTCAAGGGGGGTCAGACTCGCGCGGGCGGTGTAAAACTCATTTTGGGCCTGCGCAAGCTCCGCTTCGCCGGCTTTTGAAAATCTCGGTATATAAATAATGATGGCATATATCACCGCCGAAAACAGGGCAAGCAAGGCCGCATCCAGCAGCACGACCCCCAGCATTTTGCCTAAAAGAAGCTGAAATCGGCGAACAGGCTTGGTAAGAACGGTAAAAATTTGCCTCTGGGCTATGTCGCTCGTCAGCGAATATATCGAGACTATTATCGTAAGCAGACACAAAAGAAAAGCGGTCAGTGACAGGCCGTAGCACGAAAAAGTCTGGAGTTTGCCTTTCAGGGTGCCGTCGCCCGTCATTATTGTCCCCATAACAGGCAGCAGGACGGCCAGCAAAATTATGAAAACCAGGGCAATCTTGAGTCGCAAGGCCTGTTTGACGGTATTAACAGCAACGGCCCAGATACTACGCATTTCCAGCGTCCCCCTGATTATTGCCGGTCTGTTTGCTGTCCGGCAGCGCCGGGCGACCGGCAAGCTGGTCCAAAATATCCTTTCTGATTTGTTCCTGCTGAGGCGATTCGGCTTCAGCAGGGGCTTTTTTAACGACCGGCTCGGTGTGGACCGTTTCGGCCTGCCCAGCCAGTTTGCAGAGCAGCTGCTCATCCGGCTTCGGCTTCGAATCTGCGACAGGGACAACCTGTCCGGTCATCGCTGGTTCCTGTTGAAACTGCGGCGGCAGCGGCGTGGAAACAAGCTCATCGAGAATTCTGCGTTGAGGCTCTTCCTCCGGTTTGCAGGCGAGAAAGTCGCCGATTTTCGTCGTGCTTATCGCCCCGCCTGTGGGCCTGACCTGCTGCTGGGCGGCATTGACTATCCTTATGAAAAACGCCTCAAGTCTTTCCATAGGCGAATCGACCTCGCATTGCGACTGCTCGCCTTCGAGGATTTCTTTAATCCTCTCGATGGTAACATCGCTGACGGCGCCCATGGTAATTTGTCTCCGGTCGGTTTGCTGCAGCAGGTCTTTGACCCTGCCCTGCGCCTGGATTTTCCCGCCGTAGAGAATTGCTATCCTGTCGCACACATCCTCGACATCGGCGAGCAAATGGCTGCAAAGCAGTATGGTCTTGCCGCGTTTTGCAAGCTCGATAATCAGGTCTTTTATCTGTCTTGTCCCTATAGGGTCGAGGCCCGTCGTGGGTTCGTCGAGTATCAGCAAATCGGGGTCGTTTATCAGCGCCTGCGCCAGTCCGATTCGCCGCGCCATACCTTTTGAAAATGTCCCCACCTGCCTGTCCGCAACGGCCTTCAGCCCGACCATATCGAGAAGGGTTTCTATGCGGATTTTTCTCACCTTTGCGGGCAGGGCAAACAACCGGCCGTAAAAATCGAGGGTTTCGCGGGCGGTAAGGTATCTGTAAAGATAAGACTCCTCCGGCAGAAAACCTATCCTTGCGCTTATTTTGGGATTGGTGCTGTCCCCGCCGAGCATAACCGTCCTGCCCTTTGTGGGATGAAGCAGGCCGAGCAGTAACTTTAAGGTGGTTGTTTTGCCGGAGCCATTGGGGCCCAAAAGCCCGAAAACCTCATTGGTCCGGATTTGCAGGTTTAGGTCATCAACGGCGCGGACTCTCTCTCTGCCCCACCAGTCGGAGAAAATCTTGGTCAGAGAAAAGGTTTCAATAGCATATTCCATCGAAAAAAACCCAATGCTTTTATATTATTACGTGTGGTTCATCGCTGAGTTCTTCACCGTGTCGCACGAGCCTGGCGCTGTTGAAAACCACTACCAGCGAACCTGTGAAGTGTAGAAACGCGGCGTAAACCGGTGTGAGCCACGCCGCAGATGCCGCAACTACACCGAGAAGTATAAATATGACTCCGAAGAAGAGATTTCCGTTGATAATCCCTCTGGTCTTTCGTGAAAGATTGACAAGAAAGGGCAGCCGGCTTAAATCATCGCTCATCAGGGCGATTGATGCGGAATTTATGGCCACGTCGCTGCTGGCAGCTCCCATCGCAATGCCCAGGTCGCCCGCCGCCAGTGCAGGCGCATCGTTTATCCCGTCGCCGACAACGGCAACGGTATGACCGCTCTTTTTAATCTGCTCGACAATGGCCAGTTTGTCCTGCGGCAGACAATGCGCCTTAAAATCGGTGCAGCCCAGCTCCGCCGCCACACGGCTGGCAACCTCATTCCTGTCGCCGGTGAGCATCGTTACTTTTTTAATGCCCATATCAAATAAATCTCTGATGGCTTGCCGGGCTTCCGGCCTGGTCTTGTCCTGCATACCAATCCAGCCGATACAACGCGAATCTTTCGACACATAAAGGGTGCTGAAACCCTGCTCCTCGTGAAGAGCCGGGCCGGAGATACCCTTCATATCCACGTTGTTCTCCCGCAGGAAGGTGTCCCTGCCGACCAGTACCCTCGCCCAGCCCGCCAGGGCAGACACTCCTTTGCCGGGCACTTCCCGGAAATCTTCTATCTGATTTAAAGGCAGGTTTGCCTCTTTTGCCACCTCGCGCAACGCCCTGGCCGCCGGATGTTTGCTCATCTGTTCAGCCGATGCCGCCAGCAGCAGCAATTCAGCAGGCTCAACCCCCTCGGCAGGCGCCAGTTTGGTTACATACAGCCGGCCGGTTGTCACCGTGCCGGTCTTGTCGAACACCACGGCCGTCATCCTGCCGGCAGTTTCAAGGTCGGCGACATTCTTTATCAGAACCCCGAGCCTCGCCGATGCCGATATTGCAGCCACCATCGCCGTAGGCGTCGCCAGAATCAGCGCACAGGGACAGGAAATAACTAATATCGTAATCGCCCTGTTAATATCGGCGGTGAAAAACAGAACAACCCCGGCTATCATCAAAATCGTCGGCATATACCATTTAACATAGCGGTCTATTATCCGCATAATCGGTATTTTTGTCTTTTCGGCCTCTGCAATCAAAGACTGCACCTTGCCGAGGATGGTATCTTTGCCGGCCTTTGTTACGGCTATATCCATCGCACCCGTCAGATTGCTTGTGCCTGCAAAAACCTGCATCCCCGGCACCTTGTCGACGGGCAGTGACTCGCCGGTGATTGTGGCCTCATTAACAGAGCTGAATCCGCTCGTAACTTCGCCGTCTGCCGGGATATTGTCACCGGGACGTATCCTCACGTGGTCGCCGGGTCGCAGCCCGCCCACCTGTACCTCTTTTTCGGAGCCGTCCGGGTTGATAAGATTTGCCTTTGTAGGCGTCAGTTTTATCAGCGATTCTATTGAGGCGCGGGCGCCGAGAGCGGTCCGGCTTTCCACCAGCTCGCTCAGCAGCATAAAAAATGCCACGGCTCCTGCCGCAATATAATTCTGAATCGCAAAAGCAGCTATTATCGCAAGCGCCACCAGCTCATCCATATGAAGCTGTTTGTGCATAAGGCTTTCAATCGCGTGCAGAACAATAGGAAGCCCCAGCAGTATTGCACCTACCATAGCCAGAAGGTCGGCCTGGTCGCTGCCCCTGCCGTAGATAAGTCCTGCAACGCCGCTGCTTGCCAGCAGCACTCCGCCGGCCAGTGTCCCCAGCAAGGCCACGCTTACGCGTATCTGCTTGCTGTGAGTATGTTCGGCAGCTATGTCTTCCTTAAAATGCAAATGCTCGTGGGCCATATCCGGTATTCCATATATTGCTAAAAATTAAAAAACTGTCCATAAGCCGTCTTAATCCTCAGATTCAGCCTTGCCCGCCGATTTCTGGGGCTCTTTCTTTTCAGTCCTGGGTTTTATTGTCGGGTCCCTGTTCAAAAGTATCCTGATTTCCCTGCTTTTGCCGTTCTTGACCGGCTGAATAATCATCTTCTCATCGATGTTATTAAAAATATACTCCAGGGCATCCTGATAAATCTTCTGAACGACAAGGTCCGGGTGTTTGCGGAACTCCGGCTGCAATCTTTGCAGGTAATCCGCATTGGCCCTTGCGGTCTCGACAACCCTTGTTCGATACGCCCTTGCGCCGGCGATTTTCTCCTGCGCCTGGCCGGCCAATTGAAACCACAGCAATTCTTTTTTCTGTTCGCCGACGTCCCTGCCCCTCAAGGCCGCAAAAAGCTCAACCCCGACAGAGCCGGCGGTCTCATTAAGAAGGTTTTCCGCATAACTTCTGGCTTCACTTATCGCCTTCTGGCTCGCCTGGCTTGCCTTTATCGAGGACAGAAACGCGTTCTCAACCTGTCGCGGCCAGGTTATGTCCGTCAACTGCACCGATATAACCTTTATACCGCTTTCTATCCCGTCGAGTTTTTCCTGTAATAGTTTCCCGACCTGCAAAGGTATTCTGTCCTGGCTGACAAGGGCCTCGTCAATGGTGTAGTCCACCATAGCGGTTACGACAGATGCGGCAAACAAATCCTCCAGCATCGGGGCCGTGCTTTCCGCTATTTTATCGCTGTAGTTTTGCCCGGGCTGGACATTACTCACGTAAACATTTCTGAAAAACCGTTCAGGGTCGTCTATATTGTATGTCAACTGCCACTTCGAATGGACGATATTGTAATCGCTGCCGCTCGATGCTATGTCACCAAGCCCCTGCTCTTCGCTTCGCGTGATGGTATAACCTTCTTTAACGGGGTCAAGCGACTGCGGCACAAAACTCTTCGTTCCCGGCGGCCTCTGCTCCAGCTCAAAATACCAGAAACAGTTTATCGGCAGATTTATCTTTTTGGCTACGGGAATCCTTATGATTTCATCCACAGGATAAGGCAGCATCCAGCGCAGCCCCGGGCCGAGCAGTCTGCTTTCGCCTGCACCGCGAATCTTGCCCAGTCGCAGGACAAGAGCCTGCTCATCGGAACCGACCGTCCTGAAACCGGAGGCCAGAAAAACTACGATAAGCAGCGCCATTATTATCTTCAGAACCACAAAACTGATTCGCAGCGCCTCATAAAGTGACTCACCGGCGGCATCAAGCTCCCCGCTGACAACTCTTTCGGGCGATTTAGAATTTTGCGCCAAACCAATATTATCTTTATTAATCTGCTCTGTCATAATTCCTTTTGCGTTTGTCATTCCTGCGAAAGCAGGAATCCAGTTTTTCTATTCACAGTGTAAATCCGTGTTAATCCGCCTGCCCTGCGTAGCCCGTAGGGCGAAGCGGGGTGTCTAAAAATAATCGGTCAGTTTGGGTAGTTTATTTCTTCGGCTCTATTTTCGGCATTTCCTTCAAAAGCTTAAAAGGTTCCGAATCGGCGCTCAAAACTATCGTCGACCTCTTCTCTAATATTTTCTTCAGTGCCTCGACGTCACGCAGAAACATTGCAAACTCAGGGTCGGCCTCCAGCATCTTGTAGTACTTGGCCGCTTCAGCATCGCCTTCCCCGCGTATCGCCGTTGCCCTTGCCTCGGCGGCAGCGAGAAGCTCGGTCCTCTTCGAATCCGCATCGGTCTTTATTCTTATCGCCTCGGCATTGCCTCTGGCTATGGTGGCTTCAGTCTTGCGGTTTCTCTCGGCCTTCATCCGTTCGAAAACGTCCTTGCTCACGTCCTCGCTGACTTTGAGCTGCTTAATTCCGAATGTCTTGACCTCTATACCATAATTGCTCCTGACGGCCTGTTTAATATCTGCGAGCATCTCATCCTGAACCTGTTCCAATTTTATCTTTGACGGGTCGCTGTTGACAAACTCAGAAAAAAAGTGCTGGCCAATCATCTTGTTCTGGGTGTCGCTGACCTGGCTGCGCAATTTGTTCTCGGCCTCCTTAACCGTCCCCACCGCATTAAAAAACTGGAGCGGTTCGGCAATCTTCCAGACGATATAGGTATTTACGATAATCGGGACAGCCCCCTTTGTCGTTGTCTCGCCGAGCTCGGCCTCCAGAACTCTCATCCTGGAGTCAAATTTATAGACCCGCTGTATCGGGGCAGGCCACTTGAAGTAACAGCCGGCCTCGGTAATCTGCCTCGCCGGTTTGCCAAATGTCGTCACCAGAACAGATTCCGTCTCTCTGACCTGGAATGAGACAAGATACAAACTCAAAGCGACAACTATCAATACGACAAATATTGTGATGGCTATATTCTTCATTTTGGTTTCGTTGCCTCCAACCCGCTTATGTCATACAAACCGGGGGTTAACTTTTCCTGAACGTCTACCGTAAAAACCTGCGTGTCGTTTTTGTCCGCCACTACGACAAACTTTCTTATATTTTCGAGAGAATCTTCAAGCACCGACAATTTATGCTGGCGCTTGTAAATTTCCTCTGCGGCCCTGTATGCCTTCAACTGGCTGTCAAACCGCTCGCCGGCTGCCTTTGCAAGCAGCACCTTCTCAAAGGCATAACTTTTCGCCTCTCGCAGCCTCTTAAAGATATTGCCGCTCGCTTCCGCAAAGGCTGTATCCAGCTCCTTGCCGAGCTTTTCAGCCTCCGCAGTCATATTTTTCTGCCTAGCCTGCTGGTATCTGGAAGCGAGGTCCGAAAGTCTGTCGGCATTTTCGATTGAGCCTGCCAGCTCGCTCAAATTTTTATTCCGCTCCGCACCGGCATTAAGCACAAGGGCCTGCTTCTTCTGAACGGCGCCGACAACTTTTTGATAATCCGCTGCAACATCAGGCGGCGGATGTATACCCTGCAAACCCAAAAATACAATCTCGACGCCGAGCTTTTCCCTGTCCGCGGCACGCTGAATCCGCTCAGTCAACGTCCGCTCGGCCTCGGCACGACCGGCCCCGACAAGGCACTGGCTGATGTCCGGCGATGACTCATTTTCCTCTTCAGCCTCTATCTTAGCACTGGCCGCAAATTTTGTAAGCTCACCGTAACAAATCGCCTCCAGAAGCCGTTGAGGCTCATTATGACTGTATATGAATGAATATAAATCCTTTACCCTGTACTGAACGGGGACATTGGCTATCACAAGACTGACAGGCACGGCGCCGCCCTGGCCCTGCCCCGATTCGCTGGCCACGAGAAGCTGGTATTCTTTTTCGTAGTGGGTCTTGCCCCACAGCAGCGGCTCACGCACCACCTCGCCGGTTTCCGAATCAATCTTCGGAACAAAACCGATATTGAGCTCCAGTACCCTCCTGGTCGGGTATTTATAAGCAATATCAATCGGCCAGGGCCATTTCAAGGCTGGTCCCGGCCCGATATGCCTCACCTGGCCGGCCTCATTTAATGGATTCCCGAAATGCTCTATTATCGCCTCTTCATCGGGAGCCACTATGACGATGCAGCTCAACAGGTATAGTGAGGCGGCGCCGAATAATATCAAGGGGACAATCGCTTTTTCGAGAAGTTTGTAGAACCAGGTTTGAGACACCTTAAAGCCGAACTGATAATCAATGGTGCTTGCGGCAGTGCGAAAAATCTGGCCCGGCTGACTTATAATCCCAAGCAGCCGGCTGTCAAATGCGCTCTTGTTGTATTGTCCCTTCAGACGCGGGCGATACAGGTCCAGGACAGCGTTCAGTGCAGTCTCTATCCCCAGCACAACAAGCAAAACCGGAATCACCCAGACCATCACGTCCATAACGACGGCAATCTTGAACTGCACCAGCGCAAGCCCGACCGCCGCTGCGAAGCACAAAAGCGTCGCGCAAAGCTGAAAACTTCCCCCCGCTCCGAGCGGCTGCCACGGCTGCTGACCCGACATACCCGCAGCATACCGCGAAAGAAGAAAACTGATAAATGCTATGGCCGTCATCGAAATCGCACAAATCAGCGGCTGCCCGGTCTCGGCTTCGATGCCGCCCGACACAATTTTCAACAAATACAACCCCATCCCTGCCTGATAAACGGCAATTATCACCGAGAAAATTGGCAAAAACCATTTCTCGAATAATCGCAGACGCTGCTGAGCAACCTCCAGCAGGATTGTCGCCTCGCCTCTGGCCTGAAAAATAGCAGATGCTTTTTCGTCCCCGGCCAGCAGGCTCATATCGAGTTTTTCCTGCTCAGCCATCGTCTGCTGATGAAGCTGAATACACAAAACAAACCAAATCAGCGCCGCCGCCAGGATTAGCCAGCCGATTTCGGCGATTACGAAGAATCCGCTCCATCGGCCCACAAAAAAAGCCACGCCGAAGAAAATCACGCTCAGCGCAAGGGACGCCAGCGCCACGTTTCTTGCAGGTTTAGAGGATACCGTCATTTCCAGCCTTCTGCATTGCCATCCGAACAAAAAACTCTAATCACAGTATTTATTTCACAGCTCTTTACAATTTGGAAGTTACAAAGTATAACAAAAATGTGATTTTAGCATATAAATAACTGCAAAAAATATTATCGTCATTGCGAGCAATGCAACCTTATGAATAAATTGTATACCTTAACAAAAAACACCTTCACCGAAACAATCAGGCAGCCTGTCTATGCAATAATAATTTTCGTCGCTTTGCTTCTGTTCTTTATAAGTCCCTCGCTTACTATGTACACGATGGACGATGACAGTAAGTTCTTACGTGAAATTGGGTTATCTACGTTATTTCTGGCCGGCTTGTTCATTGCAATTTTTTCCGCCGCAGGGGTCATTTCAGAGGAAATCGAAAACAAAACTGTCACCACAGTTCTCAGCAAACCCGTCCAACGTCCGATATTTATCATCGCCAAGTTCCTGGGAGTGGGGTCTGCGGTGGTTCTGGCTCACTATATATGCACTATTGCCCTTCTTATGACAATAAGGCACGGCATCCTCGAATCGGTCGATGATACTCACGACTGGACCGTCATAAGTGCCGCAGCAGCTATTATATGCCTGACGCTTTTGCTAAGTGCCTTCTTTAACTACAGTTACGACTGGAAATTCCTCTCAACGGCCGTTGTGCTGACCGCCGTTTTCGCCACTTTCGCCATAATTCTGTTGGCTTTTATTGATAAAAGCTGGAAATTTAACCCCTCGGAGAACCGCTTCAATGCGGTCGACATATACGGCTCGGTATTGCTGCTTTTGGCCGTGATTATAATCGTGGCCTTGGCCGTGGCCCTCTCGGCAAGGTTTAATATGGTCGTAACGCTTTCTGCCTGCGTAGGCCTCTTTTTGCTGGGCCTTGTAAGCGACTATACCTTCGGCAGATTCGCCCAGACCCATTTATGGGCCAAAATATGCTACTTTTTGGTTCCCAACCTGCAAATCTTCTGGATAAGCGACGCTATTTATGAAGGCAGCACCGTCCCGCTAAAATACCTCTCTATAACCGCCTTTTACGCCCTGTGCTACACCACCGCCATATTGGCCCTTGCCATCGCCCTCTTCCAGCGAAGACAGGTTGGCTAAAACACCCCCGCAACCTGTCCGCCATCTATGTGGCGAACCTCATCTTTTCTTCGAGCATCTCAGGATGCCCATTTCAGGGTAAGCTTCTTGCCCGAATGTGCGCATTCTCCGAGGTAAAGGTTAATCAGATTTTGATACGGAATCCCTGTCTTTTTTGCCAGATTCTTGAAGTACTCAATCACATCTGTCCCAAGACGCAATGTAATCTGTCTTTTAAGATTTTTGGCATAAGGATTCCTGCGTCCTTTCATCTTTATAAAATCGTATTCTTTTCTCATTTTCTTGCCTCAATATATCCTGTCAATAATACCAATTAAGATTAGAAAATGCGCTTGGTGTCATTGCGAGCGCAGCGAAGCAATCTGGCTTTTTAGATTGCCACGGCCTAAACGACAGGCCTCGCAATGACGGCTCGCTTCCTCAAAAGCGCATATATTAAATGCAATTGGTATAATTATAATATAATGCTCTTAACATTATACGTCAAGACAGTTCCAGCCGTTTTACGCGGAAAAATTTGATGCTTTAAAAAAATCAATCATGCGCTTGACGAAAAACCAGCCCTTATAAACTTGGATTTCCCCGAAGTGACTTTTATCTATTTCTTCCGCCGGCCAAGATTCTTTATGACCGCCGTTTCATCGCAGCACTGCTGTTTCGGGCATTTGGCACAGTCGCTCCAGACCTTCATCGGCAGGGCGTCCGTTTTGACCGTCTTAAACCGCAGCTTCTTGAAAAACCCCGCATTCAGCGTCAAAGCAAATACCCGCAACACGCCAAGATGCCTCGCCTGTTTCAGCGCCGCCGCAACCAGTCCGCCGCCGATACCTTTGCCGGTATTTGTCTCATCGACCGCCAGCGATTTTATCTCCGCCAAATCCGACCAGATAATCTGAAGGGCGCAGCAGCCCACAATTTTGCCGTCCGATTCCGCCACCGTAAACGACCGCAGATTTTCATAAATGTCCGCCAGCGACCGGAACAGCATCTTGTCCTGCTCTGCATAAAAATTAATCAGAGAATAAATCGCCTTGGCATCCGAGATTTTAGCATCGCGTATTTTCATATACGAATAATTATACCTGAATCCCAAACCCCTGCAAACCGTTTGTAATTTTTTGATTGAGATTTGCCGCCGGTATGATTTTTGGACAGGCCCGCCCAAATAAAAAGGCCTGCATTTAACAGGCCTTTTATCTACTGCAAGGCTCGCCTCCACTGATGCCGTATGAAAGCGTTTGAAGAAAACCCCTTATTTCCAAGTGGGCAATCGTTGCTTATGTCCGAAAGTCCTAATCGTAGGCGTTTTCGACCCATCAAGACCTGATTTCCCTTAAAATATGGGTATCGGTTTTTTCAAACTCGCACTTTCAATTACTAACATCGCAGGGGTTAGCCCGCAGAACTATTTATACCAAAAACACAGTCGAAAGTCAACAAAATAACAGCCTCTAAAATTAAAAAGCCTTTATTTGTGAAATATGTTGACTCCTTTCCGCTGATTATTTCTTCGACCCTTTGGCAGGTTTTTCTAAAGTTTTAAAACCGCCCCGAACCAACAGTCTGTAAGTTTCGAGTTTACACAACCTTAAGGCGTGAGCTTAAAAAATTCATTCGACGTGAAATTTCGATTGTTTTAAATTGTTCGCAGTTCTGCCCCGACCGACTCATTCAGGCTGTTCACAATACTTACCTGAAAATTATCAACCTGCTCGTGCGTCAATGTGCCGTCCTCATCCCTGAATTGCAGTGAAAGCGTAACGCTCTTTTTCCCCGCCGCAATCCCCTTCCCGCGATATATCTCGACAAAATGAACCCCCTCCAGCTCGGCAGAAGCCTTTTTATTTATCGCTCCTATAATATCTGCCCAGCGAATCTTTTCATCCACAACAATTGAAAGGTCTCGTTTTACCCCCGGATATTTCGCAATCGGCCTGACCTTCTTTACGGCCTTGCCTCCCATCGCCATCAGCTTCTCGAACTCCAGCTCCGCTCCGCACAGCATCGTCTCCTTGAAATCGAACCCTTCCCTCACTATCTGCGAAATGACCCCCGCAAAACCCATAACATCCCCATTAACAGTTATTTCAGCCCCAGCTTCCGCCCACACCGGCTTGACCGGATTAAAAATCACTCCCGCATTGCTGTCGATATTTTTTATCAATCCCTCAATGACTCCCCGCAGATACCTCAAATCACAATCGCACACAAGCGATAGCCTGGTCTTTTCAATCGGCAGGCCCTTCTCCGCCGGCACAAACGTATCTGCTATCTCGAATATCCTGCAAGGCACATTGCCCGCATTAAGATTGGTCTTCAGCACCCCGAACAATGACCCCAGCAGCGTCCGCCTCAACAGGTTGACACTCTTGCGCGACACATCTTTTACCGCTAAATGTCCCTTATTTTCCGGACCGGCAAAAAGCCCCGCCGTCCGCTCATCCGTAAAACCCACCGTAACCGTTTCATAAAACCCGCAGCCGTTCAGGTATGTCCCCACAACCTCGACGAACCTCTGCCGCTCGTCGACCGGCACTATCTCTATCCTGATTTTCCGCTCCGCAGGTATCTTGTTGTATCCATATACCCTCGCAGCCTCCTCAATCAAATCTGCCTCACGACAAACGTCCGTCCGCCGCCACGATGGCACCGTGCAGGTTATCTCTTCGCCTTTATGCCTCGGCTGAAAACCTAATCTCGATAAAATCTTTACCGCCTCCGCCGCCGCAATCTTTATACCGAGCAGCTTCTCCATTCTGCCAAGCCGCAGTGTTACCTCTTTTTGCGCCGGCTTTTTCGGATAAACATCGACCACGCCCTTTGCAGCCTTCCCGCCCGCCGCCTGGACTATCAACTGCGCCGTCCTCTGCGATGCCCAGTCCACCCTCTCAATATCCACAATCCGCTCGAACCTGAAAGATGCCTCCGAAAGCAGCGTAAGTTTGCGGGAAGTCGTCCGCACGCTCACCGGGTCGAAATACGCATCCTCCAGCAGTATCGTTCTGGTCGTCTCGCTGACCTCCGTATCCAGCCCGCCCATCACGCCCGCTATCGCCACAGGCCCTCTCCCGTCCGCGATAATCAGCATATTGCTGTCCAATTCGCATTTCGTCCCGTCAATACTGATTAGCGTTTCCCCCGCAACCGCCTTTCGCACGATTATTTTTCTGTCCGCTATCTTTTCATAATCGAATGCGTGTGGCGGCTGGCCCGTCTCTAACATCGCATAATTCGTCGCATCCACAACGTTATTCACGCTGCGCATCCCCGCCGTCTCGAGCCGCTTCACCATCCACGCCGGCGATGCCCCCACCTTCACACCCTCGATAATCCTCGCCGTATATCGCTGGCACAACGCTGGCTCAACTATCTCCACGCTCGCAAACCCCGCCGCACTCTTCGCGGATTCCTCCAGCTTGACTACCGGCAGTTTTAATTCTTTTCCCGTAACCGCCGCTAATTCGCGTGCTATACCGATATATCCGAGACAATCCCCGCGATTGCTTGTTACCTCGACGTCTATCACCGCATCGCCGCTAAGATGCTCGATGCCTTCGTATGGCAGCCCAAGGTCGCTCAGGATTTCCGCGATCTGTTCCGCAGAAAGCCCCGTCTCGATATATTCATTTAGCCACTCAAGCGAAATCTTCATATCCCAAAAACCTTCAGTAGGGTGGGGTCATAACCCCACCGATTAGAACTAATATTCGGGTTAATTTCCGACAATACCTTATCCGCCCCCGCCCCCTCTGTCAATCCTCATTTGCCCGCAATGTGTCGTGGTCATTGCGACCCCGTCGCAACTGTGTCATTCCCGCGAAAGCGGGAATCCAGTCGTTTCTATTAAAATAACTTCGGGCTTTGTTATAGGCCATTAAAATATCTTGTTTCCTTATTACAAAAAGACATACTATCTTGTAATAAGAATTCTGCTTATTACAACTTTCATAATAAGGGCTGAAAAGTGAAAAAATCCCGAAATGTTTACTACGTCTTGTCGCCAAAAACAGCAGAAAAAATAAGGGACATTAAGGGACAAACTTAAGGGTCATTTTACTGTAACATTACTGTGACATCTACTGTGACAAATAATTACAGGGTTGTTGACAGGGGTGGGCATGGGTCATTGCGAGGCCGCCGTAGGCGGCCGTGGCAATCTCAATTAACCAATTCCCTAATTCACTAATCCCCTAATTCACTAATTCCCTCCGCCTTCTCCTCCTCCTCACCATCCCCGCTTCCAAACCTGCCGGAACATATCAAAACATCTATCGAACTTTTCTCGCTCTGGCGCATAAATCGTCTCAGGATGGTGTTATTCTAAGGCGACCACAAGCATACAGATTAATTGTTTTTTGAAGCTGATTTAGTTGGCTTGCCTATATGAAACAAAAAAGCACTTACAATTAAACCACCATAGAAGTATAATATACAAGGTATAGTAGAAGGATGTCCTTTTATTGCCATTACGATCGGAAATATGATTTGTCCGCCCGCCATCAAAGGCAACGCGGGCAAAAACCCTAAAATTCCCCACCATTCGGTCATTGTCCATATCATATAAAAAGTCATAGCGATAAAGCAAATAATAAATACAATAGACCCAATGTAATAAAATAACTTTTTCAAGATTTCCATATCGCTATCTTACCAAACCTCCCGTCCAAGTCAAAGAAAACAGGGCGACCATTGCTTTTTAGGCTGTTTTAAGCTAATATGATATTATTCCGCCGCCAGCGGGCAAGATTTAGATAAAAATCAGGACGCCTGACGGCGGTGGTTTGGGCTGCCTGCCTTTTCCACTGCTGCCGGTTGTCTATGAAAGGTTGACAATGAACGAAATAAAATTCACTTATGTTACCGGCAGAACGCTGACCTATACCGTTCGCAAGCCGGACGGGACATTAAGAGGTCCCGCCGATATACCGCTACTCGAAACCCCTCCTTCAAGCGGCTATTACACGAACAACGACAGACCCGACTTAGTGGTCGGCGATATGGTGATAATAAAAGATAGTAAAACCGGCAATAATGTTGGTTCAGGCGAATGGAAGCCCGAAGATGCTACTGATGTCAAAAAAGGGAAGGATAATGTCAACGTAAACATATATGGAAATGTTCGGGCCAGAAATTTTCAGATTGCATGTGATGCGTCTATTGAGGAGAAAAAGAAAGGAATCATCGAAAAATTATTGGAGATGATCGGCCTTATTATGCCTTTCATTCGCAAAATACTGTGGCCTAAGTGAAGGCCGCGAACAGATAGAAAGGCAAGTAAAAAGTGAAAGCAGCCAGCGCATACAAAGCCCTTTGCCAAGAGGATAAACTATTTCTGCAAGACACAGCCCAAAAAGTGGCTATGCTGGTGGCCAAACCCCCCAAAACGATGGATTATTTCCGCAAACAACTAACAGAGTTTGCGGATAAATGGACAGCATACGAAACCGCGAAAGAAGCAGAACGCAAAGGGAAATGGCAACCTTCAATGGGGAGACCAAGCAATCCGCTGTGGGCGATTTGGCCGCGAAACGCCGGAGCAAGTTGTTTCCCCGACTTTGGGGATATTCCACCTGTGCTTGGCGGTTATGCGCTTTTAGCAATCATTCACGATAAAGTCCTGCCACGTTGCCCTTCGATAGCGACAGAAATTTTGCCCAAAGAGCTTGTCAACAAAATATGGCGAGACATTGTAACAGGCGCGAATGAGGAACACAGCTCATCCAGAAGAGTGATACCCGTGCTCAAAATTGAAAACTTCTTGGGGGGCGTGGAAGTTGACATTGAGAATCATTTTGCCCCCAAAAACAGCCCCAGAAAAATTCATCCCTATTTTCAATTTGTTGACGAGAATCATTTTGGACAAAAGAATGGCACGACACAAAAGCCAGCGGCCAGAGACGGAAAAGCCGACACGGCGGTGGACACAACACAAGCAACACCTGCTCCAGCCATAGAAAAAGCTTACCAAAGCTATCAATATGCCATTGAGAAAAACCCTGACTTTGCCGGCAAAAAAGACAAAGAAGTTTACACTTGGTTAAAAAACAATGGTATTGATGACTATACCTTGCCCGCCTTTGAGACTTGGCAACGGTATGTCAGGGAAGGACGTAAGCATTACGGCACTTCAAAAAATACCCCACGTGCTGGTAGAACTGGCCGCAGCATTATCACATCGCAATAATTTCTAAAAGCATTTTCAAAACGCAAACCGGATGAAAACGGATTTTTGAAAA
>Ga0315283_10000278_pt1 | contig 35929 bp, 26 predicted proteins | sample YL17G09_0_MG_FD_204541 | JGI IMG/M metagenome (GOLD analysis project Ga0315283, IMG submission 204541) | Sediment microbial communities from Yellowstone Lake, YNP, Wyoming, USA - YL17G09_0 | ecosystem: Environmental > Aquatic > Freshwater > Lake > Sediment | place: USA: Wyoming | collected...
CGGGTAGTTCTGGAACATGTTCCGCACGACCGGGATGACCTCGTCCGGGGCGAACGCGATGGAGCCGATCGGCGCGGTGGGCGTGATGGTGCCGTCGTCGTTCATCGCCGGGGGCGCCCCGCGGGCGTTGTACCCACCCTTGATGTCCGAAGCGGTGAGGCCCCAGAGGCTGTCGCTGTAACCGGTCCAGTGGCCCGGGTTCGCGCTGGCGTAGGCGCGCTGCGCCAGCGTGGCCCGGCGCGAGTTCTCGAAGTAGGTGATGTTGCGGGCCCGCATGACCGCGTCCTGCCGCTGGCGGAAGTCCACCCAGCAATGCGTGTACTGGTGGCCGAAGAGCGGCGCGAAGATGTAGTAGCCCGGTCCATACAGGGTCGACCACTGGTAGCCGCTCATCCAGTAGTTCCAGGTGGTCGTGGGGACGGGATGGGTGGGCGAGCCGAGCGCCAGGAGGTAGAGGATCATGGCCTCGTTGTAGCCCTGCCACAGGGGGAAGCCCGAGTAGCCGGTGCCCGGCTTCCAGCCCATGTAGATCCCCTGCGCGCCGTTGCGCATGAACTCCCAGTCGGCGCGGTAGTAGATCGAGTCGGCCAGGGCGCGGATCTCGGTCTCGACCGGGTCGCTCCCGGTGAAGTACTGCTTCGCGTCCAGGATCCCGGCAAACAGCAGTGCGGTGTCGATCGTCGACAGCTCGCAACTCCACGTCCGCACCGCGGTGGTCATGTCGAGGAAGTGGTAGAAGAGACCCTTGTAGCCGATGTTCCCGTTCGCGCCGCTGCCCTGCGGCTCCGTCCAGAACGTCAGCAGGGTCGTCCGCACGCGGTCGCGGCCGGCTTCGCGGCTGACCCAGCCGTGGTCGACGCCGACGCAGATGGACGAGAGCCCGAAGCCGGTCGCGGCGATGCTGGCGGGCGACCCGGACGTGCTGCGGTCCTTGATCAGGCCGTTCGCGGGATTGGCCTCGCTCCAGAAGTACAGGAACGAGCTGTGTTGCACGGTGTCCAGCAGGGCCGCGGTGGTCTGGGCCCGGACGTCGGCGGCACCGATCGCGAGCAGCGTCAGCGCCAGGATGATCCTTCGCATGTGAGCCTTCCTGCCGACCTCTGTCAGCGGTGAGTCCCCCGGATGAGCCCCCGGGAGTCCTGCTAGAACGTCAGCCCGAAGGTCACGCGATGCGTGCCCCCGAGCCGCCGGTGTTCCGCCCAGCCGTAGTCCACCTTGTAGCCATAGGCGTCCAGCTTGCCCCACAGTCCGACACCCAGCGTCAGACCGAGCTCGGTGTCCCGCTGGAAGGCAGCCTGCCAGCCGGCGCGCAGCGCGAATCGCCGGAGGTATTCCAACTCCGCCCCCGCGCTCATTCCCTCGGTGTTGTCGCTCGGGTGGAATGCGTCCACCGCCACCTGGAGCATCGCCTGCGGGCTCAGGCGGAAGGGCAGACCGACGCCCACGCGGAACAACGTGGGCACGGCGAAGGCCTCCGTGTAGACCTCGCCCGGCAGCGCACCGTTGTCGCCGTAGCGGGTCGGATCGCCGTCGTAAACGACGGCGAGGTCGCGCCCGCTGAAGCGCCCCTGAGTGCCGAAGTTCGAGAGGCTCGCCCCGATCTGCAGACCGCGTTCCGAGACCTGGTAGAGCGTGCCGAGGTTGAACACCATCGTGTTCATCGACGTGTTCCAGATGGTCTCCTGCACGTAAGTCACCTGCGCGCCCGCGGAGAAACGGTCGGTGACCTGGCGCCCGTAGCCCAGGCCGATGGCCACATCCGAGGCCGAGTAGCGTTCGCCCGTGCCCAGCGGCTGCGACACAGTGCGCACGTCGATCTCGCCGGAGTTGAGGGCGGTCAGGTTCGCGACCACGCTGCCCCACTTGCCGACTGGGAGCGAAACCGCGACGTAGTCGTAGGCAATGTCCGCCAGCCAGGCGCTGTGCGTGACCTGCACGTTGTAGGTGTGCAACAACCCGATGACCGCCGGATTGAAGTAGACCGCGTCCAGTCCCTCCGACGCGGACACGCCGGCGTTCCCCATGCCCGCGATGCGTGCACTCGGCTCGATGAGCAGGAACTGGCCGATCGTCGTGCCGGTCTTGCTCTGGCCGAACGCGGGCAGCGCCCCGAGCATCATCACCATCGTCCAGGTCAGGATCCGCCCGTTCATGACCGCCCCCGCACTCACTTGATGACCGCGAACTTCCCGATGTGCTCGCCCGCCCCGGGAGCTTCGACGTGGAAGATGTAGAGGCCGGGCGCGACGTCCAGGTTGTCCTTCGTCCGCAGGTCCCAGGCGACATATCCGTCCAGCGATCCGTCCTGCCGGAGCGTGCGCACCAGATCGCCCCGCACCGTATAGATCCGGATCGTGCAGTTCTGGTTCACGTTGCGGAACTCCATGCGCCGTTCGCCGCGGCCCGAGACCGCGAAGCGCGCCGGCTCGAAGCTGGCGGAACCCACGTAGGGGTTCGGCACGACGTAGGGCTCCGCGCGCGCCATCGGGGGGCCCGCGCGCTCCCCCCCGGTGGTGAAGACGAAGACGTCGGAGACGTTGAGCGGGCGCGCGATCTTCAGGTCGTAGATGTCGCCCGCCCGGGGCGCCAGGATCCCGGGGCGGCCCCTGGGGCCGCGGGGATCGAGTTCGATGCGCCAGGTCGCGAGCGAGTCAATGCGCACCGCCGGGCCGGGCGAGATGACATCGATGTACTCGCTCCGGACGGTCCCACTCGAAAGGATGGAGAGCGAGTCGAGCGTCCCGTCGCCGTTCAAATCCTTGAAGCGGAACGGAAGCCGCACGTCGCCAGTGTCGGCGCGGGCGAAGACCCGGAACTTCGCCGGCGTCGGCGACTCTACATCCCCCCACGCCTGGCCCGTGTCAACCAACGAGTCCTCGAACACGATTCGGATGTCATCGGGGTAGCCCAGGCGGCGCCGGTTCCGCGACAGCGCTCCCAAATACTTGCAGTCCAGGCGTACGTTCGAGGAACTGCCGGCGCTGAAGCCGGAGGCCAGGCTGTCCAGGTAAGCCACCTGGTGGGTCTGCACGACGGGAAGCAGGCCCGAGGCGGTGGGACCGATCCCCTGCCCGCCGAAGTCCGTCCCTCGCGAGAACAGCGTGGTGTGCGTCGTGCTGTCCCGCAACTCGTACCAGGTCGCGTGGACGCTGTCCGGGGAGTCCGTGAGGAAGCCGAGTCGGAAGAGGCGGCCATCCGGGACGATCCCCGAGTTGAGAACCTCGACGCGGACCTTGCCCACGCCGTCTCCCGCAACCTTTGCCGGATCGCTGGCGGTTCCCGCGAGGTAGCCCGGCACCCGGGGGTTGGGTCGCACCGTGACCACGTTCCTGGGCAGGATCGTCCCCCCGCGCGGCGTGCGCGAGACCGTGATCGAGTTCTCCGAGGGAAAGATCGCAAGCGAGTCGGAACCGGGGTCGTAGCCGTAGTCGTAGGCGCACACCGCGTAGTAGTACTCCTGGCCGTTCGTGACCGTGGTGTCGGTCCAGGTGTGCGTGATGCCGCTATCGTTCCCCAGGAAGTAGCCGATCCCGCGGATGACCTTGCGGGAGTAGCCCCTCTTGCCGTCCTTGAGGTCGAACTGGGCGGTGGGCTTCCCATTCGGGAGCCAGAGAGTGTTCGAGCCCGCGGCCATGATCTGCGGGTCGCGAAACTCCGGGTCGGTCGAGCGGTAGATGCGGTAGCCCTCGAAGTCGAACTCGTTGGTCACGGGGTCCACACCGCGCTCGGCAACGTCGTCCCACGAGAGCCGCACCCGGCCGTCCCCGGCCTCCGCCGTCACGGTCGGCAGCGGCGGCGGGACCGCGAACTGGTAGTTCGCGTTGTAGATCAGCTGGACCGTGCGCACGGTCTCGCGCAACTCGGTCAGGTCCTCGCCGTAGGCCAGCGCCAGGCTGAAGCGCTCGCGCTTGCCGGCCGGCAACCTGAACGGGCCCGAGGCGAACAGGAAGCCGATGTTGTAGTTGGCCGCCACCGCCGCGTCGAACCGGGCCGCGGGATTGGCGGCCGTGAAGTGCTCCCAGAGCTGGGTCGGCCAGCGCTTGGCCTGCTCGTAGAAGAGGATGTCGTCGGTAATCGGGTTCGGGTTGCCCTCGCCGGCCTTGATGCGGTTCATCTTGAAGCCGGTCAGGCCGATCTGGTCCGACTCGTCCTTGTCGGTGCGGTCGAAGTAGGGCTCGCCCTCGGTCGGGAGCCCGTCGCCCTCGCCCGCATCCCCCGTGCCGGCCAAACCGTCCCCGCCCACGTCATGGAACCCCGCAGTCCAGTCCATGTCCTCGTCGCCCGTGAACCAGGTGCCGGCGCGGTAGGCCGGGCGGTTCTCGAGCGGGCCGTGGAAGCTCTGGAACCGGGTCATGTCGTAGTGCGCGAAGACGTAGTTCCGGATGGCCGGTTGGCCATCGATCCGCGTCCCGGGGCCGCCGTCACGGCTCTCGTCGGTGATGCCGTCCTCGTCGTTGTCGAGCCCGTCGTACGAGTTCCCCGGCGTCTCCATGTAGGCGTAGCCGAGGTAACCCGTGAGCCCGCAGTTTCCGGAAAGATCGACGCCGTGCCCTTTGGCATCCCAGGTGAAGACCAGGTTGAGGCCCGAGGACCGGTCGAAGAAGGCGTTGTCGTCGTCCGATTCGTAGATGCCGTCGCAGGAGACGTCCGAGCCGCCGACGCCCGAGTCCATGTACAAACCGAAGATGATGTTGTCCTGGTAGTCGGTGGTGCTCTCGTTGGTGATGTCGTAGTGCCAGAAGATGACGTTTCCGGCCTGGGGGTTGCTCCACTGGAACCCACGCACCTCGACGCGCAGGCCGAGCCCGAAGCGCGCCGTGTCGCCACAGCACAAGGCGCGGGAGTCCGGCTCGTAGTCCCAGGCATCGTAGAAATTGTCGTCCATCACCGTGAACGACTCCTGGTCGGCAGCCAGCCGCTTGCCAAAGTAGCCGTCCCAGCTCCCGTGCCAGCCCGGATCGTCGGTGTCCGTCATCCGGTCCGGCCACCGGTTAGGCCAGGTCCGCGAGTCAGTGCTGATGGCGGGGGAGCGCCCCTTGTTGGTGTCCGCATTGGCCTGGAAGAACCCGGGCCGGGGCTCGAAACGCATGGTGCGGCCCTTGTGTCGCACGCTGGTGCCCTGCCGCTCGCGGTAACCGGTCTCCATGATGATGGCGGTGTCCCCCGTGGTCTGGGCGATGCGGGCCATCACGAAAGGCGTGATGCCGTCGGTGTAGTTCATCCCACTGCCCTTCGGGACTTCGACCGAGTGCCTCACGCTCAGGTCCACCGGAGGGTCCCAGAAGTTCCCGACCATCCCGTAGTTGTAGAAGACGGTGCGGATCCGGTTGGCGTCGTGGGAACCGGAGCGCTCAAAATCCGTGTTCCCGCGCAGAGCGTACGGGACGACGGGCACGAGGTCGGCCCAAGCGGAGCCCGCCGGCGCCAGCGCCAGCAGGGCGACCATCCAGATGCCGGAACGCGAGCGTTTCATGAGCACCTCTCGATCTCCCTTTCGCAACAGACCCGGTCCACGCATGTCCGGCTCCTAGTGACCCGTGTTCAAGGTGATGCCGACCTCAATGCGCCGCGGTCCGTAGAATCGCGTGGGGTTCGCCAGCTGCACCCGGTCGGTCCCGGGATAGCGCGAGTAGTCCGGGCTCCCGGAGTTGCTGAACACGAAGCCGTTGAAGAACCGCGAATCGAGCAGGTTGAAGGCGCGCGCGAACACGTTCGCACCCAGCCCGCCCAGGCGCAGGCTCTTCTCCCCGCGCAGGTCCACGAGTAACCCAGTCGGCTTGTGCCCGGAGTTCGCCCCGAGGCTGCCGCCGAAGCTCGCCGCGATGGCCGGCGTATAGGGCTGCCCGCTCGCCACGCGCACGATGCTGCTGACCGAGAAGTTGGCCGGGCGCGAGAGCATCACGGTCAGGTTGAGTGTATGCCTCTGGTCCCAGTTGAAGGGAACCTGCCGGGGCCGCGAATCCTGGCCCGCCTCGGCCCGCGTGGCGGTCTCGCGGGGGTCGCTCGAGTTCCCCTGCGCCATCTGCCAGGTGTAGTCGAGCGCCGTGCTGATCAGACCACGGCGGCGTTGCTCCAGGGCCACCGTGAAGCCGGTGACGTTCCCGAAGTCCACGTTCGTCAGGCGCGCGTACTCGGCATCGTTATAGGTCGAGATGAACTCCACGCCGAGCAGGTCGCGAATGTCCTTGTAGAAGAGGTTCAAGTCCACCCCCAGCCATTCGGTGACCGCCTGCTTGTAGCCGAACTGATACTGCACGGTCTGCTCGGGGCGGATGTCCGGGTTGCCCAGCACGCCGTAGCTGGTCACGCCCGACTGCAGGTCTTCAAGGATGTTGTAGTCGCTGTTCTGGAAGATGTCCCGCAGCGGCGGCATCTGGTAGAAGTGCCCGTAGGCGAAGAACAGCGCCGCGTCCCGGGTGACCGGGTAGGACACGCCCAGCCTCGGGGCCAGCGACATCTTCCTCGTGGTGGCCTTCCACGGAACGACCGGCGCGAGCGCGGGGTCGCTCGCGGGGTTCGCCAGGTCACCCGGCAGCGCGGCCCGCGGGTTGAAGTACTCAAAGCGCAGGCCGGCGCGGATCCGCAGGTCGTTCCACTCGAGGTCCTCCTGGGCGAACGCCGCGGCCGTGTAGGGCCGGTAGACCTGGACCCCCGGGTATTTCGGGGGCTCGTTCACATGCCGGAACAGCGAGTCCCTCCCACCCTCCTGCGAGTAGTCCAGGAAGCCGGGGTTGCCGAAGAAGACCTGCGGCCACTCGAACTCCGCCCCGACCTTGATCTGCTGGTCCCGCGTCACCTGGCTGACGAAGGAATTCTTCCAGACGAACGAGCTGGTCTTCTGCTTGAAACGCGTGAAGTCCACACCCTGCACGTACGCGCCATCCTTGAAGGCCGCATCCCCGAGGGGCGGCCCGGCGTCGGTGTAGCGCGAGTCGTAGACGTCGTCGTAGGCCATGTCCGCGTAGTCGAAGTAGTTCCGCCGCAGGCTGACGCTGTAGAAGCGGGTCTTCGTGAGTGTGTGGGTCCAGTCCAGTCCGTGCACCAGCGAGAAGGTGCGCTGCTTCGACATGCCGTCCGGATCCAGGCGGAAGGCGTAGTTCGCACGCTGCGCGTTCACCAGGTTGAAGATGCCCTGGTAGTTCAGCTCGACATTCTGGAGCGAGCGGTTCGTGAGCTTGGCCAGGCCCGACCACTCGCGGCTGTAGCCCAGCGGCACCTGTTCCCAGTCGCCCGTGGAGCTGAAGTGGAAGCTGGCCAGGTCGGACCGGTCGGTCGGCCGGAACCGCCGGGTCGCACTCAGGTAGTCGTTGGAGACGTAGCGCCGGCCGCTCGCGAGGAAGAAGGTCCTGGGCAGTCCGGTGGGCCCGCTCAGGCTGGCCTGGTAGTTCTGGGTGCCCGCCAGCCCCAGCTCGCGAAACTCGGGCGCCACGCTTCGCCGGTCTCCGGAGTAGACGTAACCGCCCGAGAGGATCTCGGCGTCCCAGCGGAACTGGTCGGTCCCGCGGCGCAGCACCGCGTTCACCACGCCGCTCATGGCCTGCCCGTACTCGGCGTCGAAGGTGCCGCTGATGACCTGCACCTCCTCGATCAGCGAGCGGTCGATACGCAGGCTCGACGAGTTGTCGTAGGAGTTGTTCACGGAGACACCGTCCACCTGGTACTGGACCTCGCCCAGGCGCCCGCCGCGGAAGTGGCCGTCCACCACGCCAGCCTGCAGGTTCACGACTTCCTGCAGTTCCTGCACCGGCAGGCTCTTCAGATCCTCGCGACTCAGCGTGGAGATCGTGCTGGTGAGCTTGAGGTCCACGACCGGGCGCTGCGCCGAGATCATGATCTCCTTCATCAACAACGGGGCCTCGGCCAGCTCGACGTCGAGAGCCGTGGTGTAGTCCGCGGAGATGCGCACGTCCTGCACGGCGACCGGGCCGTACCCGAGCAGGTTGACCTTCACCTCGTAGGTGCCGGCGGGGACCCCGATGATGGCGAAGCGGCCCTCCGCGTCGCTCGGCGCTCCCAGCCGCGCGCTGGGGATGACCACGTTGGCGCCCACCAGGGGCTGCTTCTTCTGGTCGAGCACGCGACCCGAGAGCTTGCCGCTGGTGCCGGCGAGCGCGCCCTGGACGATGAACAGCGACACCAGCAAGGCGCCCACCAGCGACGCCCTCCGTACAGCTCCCGCGCTCCGCTGGCAACGCATGGCCTGCAACCCCTCGTGGGTCCCGTGTTCGTCGCAGCCCGTAAGGGGCGGGCCGCTCGGGCCCGCCCCGCCAGGTGTCCCCCGCCCAGCCCTGCTACTTCACCAGCAGCATCTTCCCGGACAGCGACGCGCGCTCCGCCCCCGAAAGCGGGTCGGCGGCGCGCATGCGGTACAGGTAGATTCCGGCGCGCAGGCCCGGGTTGGAGAAAGTCGCCTGGTGCGGGCCCGGCGACTGCGTCCCGAGCGCACGCTTCACCACCAGCCGGCCCTGTGGATCGAAGACCTCGAACGTCACATCGCTGGCTGCCGCCAGCGCGTAACGGATGCTGGTCAGGGACCGGAACGGGTTCGGGTAGTTGCCCAGGAGTTGGAAGCGCTCCGGACTCTGCGGCCCCGGCACGTCCGTCGTCACGTAAAGGTTCGGGTCCAGATAGGCCCAGGCGGAGCAGCAATCGCGCTGCTGCTGCCAGAACCACCACTGGCGCGTCGCGTAGGAGTCGCTCGAGAACGAGCCGAAGGAGTCGCCGTCCATCAGGTTGATCCCCAGGAACAGGGACCGGTCCCCGAGTCCGGGCGGGTAGCCGAGCTTGGTCAGGTCGATCGCCATTTCGATGGTGTAGCCGGAGTCCGGCGAGAAACCGATGGTGTCGACGAACGTGTTGCCCTTGAGCGTGAGTGCCACCCGCGCACCCAGCGCGGTGTCGCGCAGGAAGGGCAGGTAGTCGAGGGCGAGCCCGGCGCCCGTGGGACCCACGATGTAGGTCAGCCAGCGCGCTTCGAGGTTGTTGTCGCGGTAGCGTGCCACCCGGTCAATCAGGTTCACCGCGATGCCGTCGTAGCGCTCGAGCAGCGGGACGTACTGGACCCACTTGTCGCGCACGTCGAAGCCGAAGTAGAGCGTGTCGTTCTTGAAGAACCAGCGCACGGTCGCATCGGCGGCGTTGGACACGAAGGCCTGGCCCCCGTTCACGGTGGGCTGATACTGGCCGGACCGCCACGGCCCGACCCCGGGGTAGCTGTTCCGCAGCGCGTCGTCCCCCCAGCGGATGTCGAAGCTGGGCGCCGCGCTCCAGACCGGCTCGTTGAGGTAGCCGTCGATCTTCGGGGCCGGCCAGGCGGCCGCGTTGGCGACGCGCACCTCGGGCGGGATGCTCGCCGCGGGACCGGAGGCGATGGTCACGTCCGGCCGCGCGTGAATGCGAACCTCGCCGTACCAGGCGTCCAGGCCCCACGGGCTCTGCCACCAGGTCCGGTTCGAGCCGAACCGCTTGACGTTGAGCGGCCAGACCCAGTCGGCATCCTTGATCGAAACGCCCCATTCGATGACGTCGCCCTGCGGCCGGGTCACATCGTAGCCCATCGGCGTGAGGCCGAACTTCATCTCGACCGTGTAGCCCCGATCGTAGGTCGGGGTGGTGCCGATCGAGTCCTGGTTCGAGACTCCCTGCACGACGCACGCGGCATCCCACGCATCGATCTGCGCGGCGGTGCGCGGCCGATCGCAACCATTCACGTAGATCGTGTCCGGGGGGGCCCAATGCCCGCGGATGCACGGGCCCCGGCCGGGGGTGTGGCTGCCGATCGTGTCCGTGGGGGACCACCACGAGTACATGTACTCATAGGGCGGCGCCGGACGCGCCAGCGAAGTGTGGTCCTTCATCTGCATGAGGAAACCGTCGACGCGGTTGAAGTCCACGTCGCCGCCGACCGAGCTGTCCCGCACCACGGCCGACACGTAGAGGTAGTTGCCGGCGACCAGGAACTTGAGCGTGGCGTAGGTGCTGTCCTTGACGATCTTACCGCCCTCGTACTGAAAGCCGCTCCCCGGGATGCCGCTGTCATAGCCATAGCGGACGATCGTGGATTCGGCGTGCGCCCATGCCGGTTCGCTCAGCACGCCGTCGAGCGTGATGGCGGCGCCGTTGGTCGAGCGCGCCCAGATGGCGTCCTCGCGCTTCGCCTGCCCGAGGGCGGGCGACACGCAAGCGAGCGCCGCGCCCAGCAGCAGTACAGCGGTGAGTCGGACTCTCATGGTGCAACCTCCTGCGATGCGGATGATGGGGCGACCACAATGGCTGGATGCATGGGAAACCTGGATGCCTGCCTGATCGATGAATGTCACGCTGAACGCGCTCGCCGCAGTCTCATTCTCGCCATCCGACCTCCTGGTTGAGGCGACGCGACCTGAGTTGACCATCATGGTTGACCATCAAGATGGTACGCTACGGACCTGCAGTGGACCTCGGGGACCGGAGCACACCGGTTCCCGCCCCGACCGGGGCACCATGCCGCACATCTGGACCTTCCGGAGAGCCGCTTCCCTGGCGGCTTCCTGCGGTCGCCGCGGGGGCGCTCGCAGGGGTGACCCGCGTTCCACCGACGGCGCCCACCGTGGTCCATCCGTTGCGGGCTCCTCCATCGTCCATGACGGATCCTTTTGCTTCATGAAAACGTTTACATATCTGTGAGGCCTACGTCAAGTCCGGAGTTGCTGGCAGCGCCCGGAGGCGCCCCTGTCCGGGACTTTGAGATGCTCAAACGAGGGAAAATGCCGCATGGCCTGGGGGGTGCAAGCCCTCCCCCCGCCACGGGATACCGCGAGCCCGGTCCCAGCCCTCCCGGCCGCGCAGCCCTGGGAAGGCACGCGATGGGCCCCCGCTCGGAACCTGGTCCGGCGGGGGCCCGGGTAGGCGCGGAACACATCGGTAAAGCCCCTTGATCCTCCCCCACGTAGACCTGGGAGCCGGGACTGGCGGCTCGTAGGTGACGGCGAGCTTGGGCCGGTAGGCGGCGCCGGAGTCGTTGCGGGAGGTGAACGCTCCCTCGGCGGCCGTGCCGCCGCCCTCGAAGTTCGTCGCGACCAGGAGGAAGCCGTAGTTCGTCGCGCCGTTCTTCCACTGGCTGACGGAGGACGTCACGTCGAAGGAGACCCAGTTCTGCAGCGGGATGGCGTCCGGCGGAGTACCCCCCGTCTTGTTGATCTTGTTGGTCCCGTTCACGTCGTCGATCTTGTCCCACCAGCCACCCTCACTCCCCCCCGTCCACTCGTAGGCCTCGTTGATGACGCGGAAGCGGTAGCTTACGCCCTGACCGTAGAGGCCATTGCCGGTGTTCTCCTCCCAATAGGCGTTGAGCCGGAACGGCTTGATGGTCAAGGCGTTGTCGTCCTGGAAGCTGCCCGCCACCATGTAGTAGAGCGAGAGCGTGGACGAGAGAACCGCAGCGGCCTGCGGACTGCGCCCCCCAATGAACCCGCCTGCTGCGGCGGGAGTATGATGCGCCACGTGGAGGAGGAGTCTTCGTCGCTGAGGCGATTCTATCACCGGCCTCGGCGGCGGACTACGTCAAAATCACCCGCGTCCCCCCGGCCCGGGCCCCGCTACCGCCTCCCGCTGGAGCACCTCCCAGGCCTGACGCACGTCCGCCTCGGTGGTGCGGGCGTTGCCGATCGCCAGCCGCAGGACCGTGCGTCCCTCGAGTTTCGTGGCAGAGAGGAAGACTTCACCGCTGCGGTTCACGCGCTCGAGCAGCGCGGCGTTCTGCTCGTCGCTGCCCTCGCGCCGGAAGCAGACCACCGAGAACGGCCGCGGGGCGCAGACCTCCCAGCCCGGCGTCGAGCGCACCCAGCCCTCGAAGAGCGCAGCCAGCCGCACGTGCTCGCGGATCAGCGTCTGCAGCCCTTCGCGCCCATGGCAGCGCAGCACCGCCCAGAGCTTGAGCGCGCGGAAGCGGCGGCCGAGCACCGGGCTGTAGTCCATCAGGTTCACCTCGGCCGAGTCGGTGGTGCGCAGATACTCGGGCACCAGGCTGAAGGCGTGGCGCAGCGCCTCCGGCCTGCGACTCCAGAAGCACGAGCAGTCCATCGGCGTGAAGAGCCACTTGTGCGCGTTCACCACCAGCGAGTCGGCGCGCTCCACGCCAGCGAAGGCCCAGCGAAACTCCGGGCAGACCATGGCCGAGCCCGCGTATGCCGCGTCCACGTGCAGCCACGCTCCGGCGCGCTCGCAGGCATCCGCGATCGCGGCTACCGGATCCACCGAGGTCGTGGAGGTGGTGCCGACCGTCGCCACCACCGCGCACGCGCCGGTGAGGTCGAGCGCGTCCACGCGCATCCGCCAGGCCGCGTCCACCGGGACCTTGCGCAGCTCGAGTTCCGCCATGCGGCAGGCCTTCTCGACCGAGGAGTGCGCGTGCTCGGAGCAGACCACGACACGCCTGCCCGGTGCGGCTTCGCGCGCCGCGACCAGGGCGGCAAAGGTGGAGGTCGAGGCCGTGTCCTCGATGTGACCGTGCCAGCCGGAGGGCAGACCGAGTAGCTGGGCAAGCCAGTCGAGCACCACCAGCTCCAGCTCGGTGAGCGCGGGCCCGGTGCGCCACAGGAAGCCTACCGAGTTGAGTGCGGCTGCGAGCAACTCGGCGAGGATGCCGGGGTCGGAGGCGGTGTTGGCGAAGTAGGCGAAGTAGCGCGGGTGCTGCCAGTGCGTCACGCCGGGCAGCAGGACCTCGTCGAGGTCGCGCAGCACCGCGCTGAACGGCTCGCCGCGCTCGGGCGGAGCGGCGGGCAGGCGCGCGCGGATCTCGCCCGGTTCGACCTGCGCCAGCACCGGCAAGTCGCCGACGCGCTCGAGGTAGCGTGCGACCCATTCCAGCGTGGCAGCGCCGTCTTCGCGGATGCTCATGGCTCTCTCGACCTCCGGCTCCACTTCCGGATCCCGGCCTGGGCCTGCGGCGTTCAGGCCGGTGCCCTGGTACCCACGCTATGCCCGGCCGCGCCCCTCGTGCAAACCGGGCCTCGCCCTGCCCTGCCACCGCGTCGGGAGAGCCGGATCGCGCGGCCGCCACCTCCGTCTGGCGCGCTGCCCGTGCCAGGGGCTACGCTGCCGCCGCCGGCGTGGGGACGGAACCTCCGCGCTCCTTCTCTCTCACCATGATCCCGATGAGGTGCCGTGCATGACCGACTACCTCGAACACCGCCGCGCCCGCGTCGCCGCCGCCTGGGGACTCACCGACGAAATCGTCCTGGTCGGCGCCGGGCACCCGATCTCCATCCCGGGCGGGCAGGATCAGACCTACCCGTTCCTCTCGCACTCCGAGTACTTCTACCTTGCGGACCGCGAGTGCGAGGGCGGCCTGGTGGCCTTCGACCCGAAGGAGGGCTGGACCGACTTCGTGCCCGACGTGACCGAGGACGAGCGCGTCTGGGAGGGCCGCACCGACGTGGACGGCACGCCGCTCTCGCGCTTCCCGGCGTGGCTGGCAGCGCGCAGCGGGCGCAAGAACGCCATGCTGGGCGTGACGCTGCGCGAGGTGACGGCGGACGCGGCGGTCACCGCCGAGGCGCGCGAGAATCTGCAACAGGCGATCCGGCCCAAGGACGAGGTGGAGCTGGAGCGCATGCGCCGCGCGACCGCCGCGACCGCCGCGGGCTTCGCGGCGGTGCGGCAACTGATCCGCCCGGGCGTGACTGAGCGCGAGCTGCAGGTCGAGCTCGAGACCGGGTTCTTCCGCCACGGCGGCGAGCGCACCGCCTTCGGCACCATCGTCGGCGCGGGCTCGAACTCCGGCGTGCTGCACTTCACCCCCGGCGCGCGCCGGGTGGGCGAGGGCGAGCACGTGCTGGTCGACGCCGGCGCCGAGATCGGCCGCTACGCCAGCGACGTCACCCGCGCCTACCAGGCCGGCGCGCCGGGCGGTTTCTTCCGCGAACTCTACGAGGTCGTGCTGAACGGACAGGTGCGCGGCATCGGACGCTGCCGCGCCGGCGTCGAGTGGCGCGAGGTGCACCTCGCGGTCGCGCGCGACCTGGCCGAGGGCCTGGTCGCACTCGGCATCCTGCGCGGATCGCCGGATTCGCTGGTCGAGCAGGACGCGCACGCGCTCTTCTTCCCGCACGGGCTCGGCCACCTGGTCGGCCTCGGCGTGCGCGATGCCAGCGGCTACCTGCCGGGGCGCAAGCGCAGCACCCGCTTCGGGCTCGCGTTCCTGCGCTGCGACTTCCCGCTGCAGCCCAACTACGTGATCACGGTCGAGCCGGGGCTCTACTTCATCCCGGCGCTGCTGCAGGACCCGGAGCGCCGTTCGCGCTACCGCGATGCCGTCAACTGGGCGAAGGTGGACACGCTGCTCGGTTTCGGCGGCATCCGCATCGAGGACGACGTGCTGGTCACCCCGGGCGAGCCCGACGTGCTCACCGCGGCGATCCCGAAGACGCTCTAACCGGACGCAATCTCACGCTCCGAGCCGCTCCTCGATCGAGGCGTGGCGCCGGACCACCAAGGGAGGACTGGATGCTCGACCGCACCAACATCTCCTCCGGCTCGTCCTACGAGCCCATCATCGGCTTCAGCCGCGCCGTGCGCATCGGCCACCGCGTGCTGGTCGCGGGCACCGCGCCGGTCTGGCCCGACGGCTCGTGCGACCCCGACCCGGGCGTGCAGACGCGCCGCTGCCTCGAGATCATCCTGGCGGCACTCCGCGAAGCCGGCGCCGAACCAGGCCACGTGGTGCGCACGCGCATGTACATGGCGAACGGTGCCGACTGGGAGGCGATCGGCAGGGCGCACGGCGAGGTGTTCGGCGAGGTGCGCCCCGCGACCACGATGGTGGTCGTGGCCGGACTGCTCGACCAGCGCTGGAAGGTGGAAATCGAGGCGGAGGCGATGGTCGGGTGAGATACAAGTGAGTCGGAGTAGGGACCGCTGTCGCTCGTGGCCCCCTCCGCGGATCCGGACGGGCGGGACTACCGCATCCGGCTCTTGCCTTGGGTAGTGACGGCGAAGCGCGCCTCGGGGTGCGGATGACTGATGCGGGCGGGTGGGAGCCATCAGACGAGGTGACCCCCATCCGCAGCCAGGGCAACTGGTGGAGTTGGCTGCGTCGTTCGAGGACGCGCCACCAGCGCCAGCCGACGGCCATGCGGCGCGAGTCCGGCCAACTCACGCCGCTGCCGCGCCGCACGCCACGACGCCAGGTGCGACGAGGACAGCCCCTCACGTCGCAGCAGCGCGCTCGGTTCGCCGGGCTTCGCGCACCCGTTGGCCTGCCGCAGCACCCGCAGTTTCTCCGCGACCGTGAACCGCCGGGACTGGGCCTTTGCTACCACCTCGGTCTCCAACACCACCGGCACGCCCTCCACCATCGTGGACATCCTCGTTTCCCGCCTCGCCCTCTACACTGAACTTCCAGGGGTCGGTGTCTCACGCATGTTGACAGAGAGGGCGCAGCAGGCGTTCCGCTGCCGGGAACCTACGTGCCTCGACCCCGACTACCGCAACGCCCCTCCCCGCGACGCGCCACCCCCGCGCCCCAGCCGCCGCAGGAACCTCGCCTCGCGAACGCGATCACCGGCCGGATCGAGGTAGAGGAGCTTGACCGGGCGGTAGGTCTGCGCCACCGCGGAGTCGGGCTGCGAGTCGATGGACGCCAGGTACTGGTCCAGGGCAGCGGGGAGGTCGTACACCCTCGCTCCCCGGCCGCGCAGGCCGGCCACCAACTCCGGCTCCCAACGCAGGAGGATCGCAACGTGGTCGCCCATCTGCACGGACACCGCGGGGATCCGTGACTGCAGCCCGAGCGCCCTGAATTCGGTGAGCGACATGACCAGGTTCGCTCCGCTGCGCCCCAGCAGGTAGTCGGCCGACGCCCGCTTCTCGTGCCCGACACGCTCCCGGTGCGGCAGCGGCTGGCGCGCGATCGCGCTGTCGGTGAGACCCGTCGTGCACTCGATGGCCACGGGGACCTTCGAGTAGTAGATGGCGCGGGCTTCCGCTCCCAGGAAGGCCATCCGCGCCGGCAGTCCCTCCAGGTAGGGACGGATCGTCTCCCCGCTGGCGCGGACGCTGCCGGAGAACTGCGGCGTGTACAGGGCCCACTCGTTCGTGATGCCCTCCCTGACCGCGATGCCGCTGATCGGGTCGGGCGTGACCAGCATGCACAGCGCCAGCGCGGCCGTCGCACCCGCCACGGCGAGCGGGCGGCGACCGAGGAGACGCTGCCAGCCCAACTCCGTCAGTACGAGCAGGAACGGGGTGACGGGGATGAGGAAGCGCGCGAACATGAAGTCGCCGCCGACGCGCGCGACGTACAGGGTGTAGGTCGCCAGCAGCGCCAGCGCGAGCAGGCCCGGGCCGGCATCCGTGCGCGCGCGGCCCATCTCCTGCGGCGCCAGGGAGCGGCCGCGCCCGAGGAACGCCGCGACCGCGAGCGGGATCCCCAGGAGCAGCGGCCAGTACTTGAGTGCATAGAGCTCGAGGTACCTGAACCCCTGGCTCCACCAGGCGAGATCGGCCGACTTGGCGTAGTAAGTATTGGGGAAGAACGCGCCGTAGTAGGAAATGCGCCAGAGCGTATACGGGACCCACAGTGCCGCAAATGCCACTCCGAAGAACAGCACAGCACGGATTCGGACCCACCTTCGGTGGGTGCCCCGCTGCGCGAGCAGCACGTAGAGCCCGGCCGGCAGCGCGAGAATCGGACCGTCCGGACGCGTCATGGCGAGCAAGGCGAACACCGCGCCCGCGATCGCCGCCGAACGCGCGCCCTTCGACGTGACCACAAAGAATCCGAAGAGCGCGAGGAAGGTGAAGAGCGAGGTCTCGAGGCCGCTGGTGGCGAAGTAACTCCACGCCGGATGGAGCGCCGCGAGGAGCGCCCCTACCGGGACGACGACCGCTCCCGCCGTCCCGCCACTCAGGCGCCGGGCAATCAAGGCCAGGAGTACGATGCTGGCCGCGTAGCAGGCGAGCCCCCAGATGAGCGACCAGCCCTCGGGCGAGGCACCCAGCTTCATCCCGACTGCGATCCAGCTCGTCCACAGGTAATTGCTGTAGCCCTCGACGCGCTCCCCGCGGTTGAAGACCAGGCCGAGCCCGTTTACCAGGTTCTCCGCGTACCGGAAGGAGATGTACGCGTCGTCCGAGAACCAGGCCCGCCGCCAGGCAGCGGCCACTCCCCAGAGGACTGCGGCCCCGGTGAGGATGGCGAACCAGGGCGGAGTCCACTGCCCCCGCCGCACGGGCCGGATCGAACGGCGGGAGTCCGGGCGTCGTCTCACCGCGGGGAGGCTCCTGCGCTCCGCTGGTCCGTCGACATGCTGTTGCGCTGCCGGGCCGCCCCCCGCGCTACTCCTTCTTCAGCGAGCGGACCATCGCGTCGAAACCCTTGCTCGCCGCGGCCACGGTCTTCGCGGGGCCGGCGAGCTTGAAGAAGACCGCGCCCTGCGGGCTCTCGGCGATCGCACCCAGCAGACGCCAGCCGGGCTTGTCGCCCTGTGGCTGGGTCGTCGAACCGCCGTGCGCGGTGTAGGTGCCCGAGACGTCCGCCAGGCTCACCTGGACGCCGTTCACCTTCTTCGCCGAGCGCTTCGACTTGGCCCCGGGCTGGAACTGCCCGATCCAACGCTGGAGGTTGGCGTCCACGCCACCGCCCTGGCTGGCGCCGAAGTAGAATACGGCGCACTCCGCGCCCTCGGCATCGCCCTGCGTCGCCGGGATGGCATAGGTCGCGACCCGCATGGAGCGCGGAGCCTCGATGGTCCAGCCCGCGGGCAGCGTCCAGGTGAGCCCCGCAGCCGCGGTCGGCGAGCCGCTCGCCGGTGGTTCGGCCACGCCGCCCGGCGGCATGCCGCCCATCGCACCCTGCGGGGGCTGGCCTTCGGCCGGGGGCGGCGCGCTTCCGCCTGCTTCCGTGCCGCCGTGCGCGCTGGCGATGTCCGCAGGCGGGGCCGCCTGGCCCGCACTTTCCTTCTTTGGGCTGCTGCAACCGGTGAGCCACGACGCGGCCACGCCGAGGACAACGATGAGTACGAGGGCCTGCTTCATCCGGGACCGTCCTTTGTCTTGTTTCGTGGGTGCATCGAGAGGGACTGAAGAGCCGCCATCCTACCTCCGGTCGCGCCCCGGCGGGAAATCGAAGATAATCCGCCGGTGCGCGCGCGGCCGCTGCAACTGCTGGTCCTCCTGGCGGGGATCCTCGCCGTCTCCACGGCTTCGATCTTCATTCGCTACGCCCAGCCGGCCGCTTCCTCGCTCACTATCGCCGCCGGGCGCCTGGCATTCGCGACCCTGGCGCTCGCCCCGTTCGCACTCGTGCGCCACCGCGCGGCGCTCGCCCTGCTCACCGCCCGCGAGTTGCGGCTCGCAGCGCTGGCGGGCTTCTTCCTTGCCGCCCACTTCGCGCTCTGGATTGCCTCACTCGAGCACACCACGGTGGCGAGTTCGGTGGTGCTGGTGACCACCACGCCACTCTGGGTCGGACTGCTCTCGCCCATCGTCTTGCGCGAGCCGCTCACGCGCCGCCTGGCGCTTGGCATCGCGCTGGCACTGGCGGGCGGCATCATCGTGGGGTTCGGCGGCGCGGGCGGAACACGCGCAGCCACCGGGGGTGTCGAGCCGGGCAGCGCGCTGCTGGGCGACCTGATGGCGCTCTCGGGCGCCTGGATGATGGCCGGCTACCTCATGGTGGGGCGCCACCTGCGAGCGAAACTCACTCTCGTGCCCTATGTCTTCGTGGTCTACGGCATGGCCGCGGTGCTGCTCACGGTCGCGATGGCGGCCACGGGCCGGAGTCTCTTCGGCCTGGCGCCGGTCACCTACCTGTGGCTCGTCCTGCTCGCGCTCGTGCCCCAGTTGCTCGGGCACTCGAGCTTCAACTGGGCGCTGCGCTACCTGCCCGCTTCGTTCGTGGCCATCGCGCTGCTGGGTGAGCCGGTGGGCTCGAGCGCACTTGCCTTCGGACTGCTCCACGAAGTCCCGACGCCGCTCGAACTCGGCGGCGCGGTGCTGATCCTGGCAGGCATCGCCGTCGCCGCGCTGAGCGCGCCCCCGCCGTCGGCCGACCCCGTCACCTAGCCCGAACGATTCATGGGGCGCCAGCCGAGAGTGCGAGGTGGGGCGCGGCCACAAGGCGCGCGAGCGGGCTGCACCGCAGGCGTGTCCTGAGACACGCCGAGAAGCACCCCGGTCGCGCAACGCAGCGGCCGTGCTCCAGATCGTGCTCGCAGGCGGCGCTTCTTGGATCGTCCGGGGTGACGCTGCGGCCGCCCCGTGTGGGACGGCCGCGGGCCATTTCGGTGACGGCAGCGCCGGCTACTTCAGCGCCTCGAGCTTCTTGTGGAGCCCTGCGATCGCGTTCTCCGAGCGCTGTCCGGGCGGCAGGGCGTCCGCGTAGGCGATCGCCTCCTCCAGCGTCCTGCGTGCCGCCTCCCGGTCCCCCTTGCCGCTGAAGATGTCCGCGCGGGTCGAGTAGATGCCCAGCTTGCGCGGCCCGTACACCTTCGCCAGCGCCCGGTCCGACGGGGCCAGCGCCTCGTCCCAGCGCTTCATCCACAGGTATGCCGCGGCGAGCCGCGCCGGCGGGTTGTAGTCCCCGGGCAAATCGCGCTCGGAGGCCTCCAGCATCGGGATCGCGCGCTCGACCTGGCCCAGCTCGCGATAGGCCGAGAGCCGGTGCGAGTCGAACACGGTGCGCTGCTCGGGAGTCTTGGCGCGGGCGGCTGCGCCCGCGAGGAAGGCGGACCATTCCGTCGCCACCCGCTTCACCTCGTCCTCGTCCTTCGCATCCTGGCGGGCACCGAGGAGCGTCAAGTAGAGGCCCGAACGGTCGTCATCCGCGATGCCCAGGGCGGTGTCCGCGAGCACCTCGCGCACCGCGATCTCGAACGCCGCGACCAGGGCTACGCGGGCCGGAGCGGAGTCGGGCAGTGAGAGCGCCGCACCCAGCCCGCTTCCCGCCACGTTCGCACCCGAGGCCGTACCCTTGAGCCGCGGCCAGGCCTCGCGCGCGAGTTCCGCCTCCGCCGCGTAGTCCCCGGTGCGGTGGAGCGCGAAGAGCATCGCCTCGACCACCCGCGAGTACTGCGGCCAGCCGGGCGGAGCCAAAGCCAGCGCCTCGCGATACGCCAGCACCGCAGCGCTGTCCTGACTCTCGCCGTAGGCACGGTCGGCCTTCGCGAGCGCGGCGGCCGCGCCGCTTCTGCCGGCCCCGCCGCCAACCGCAGCGACGCCGTCGTCGAGGAGCCGGTCCAATTGCGCGACGGTAAAGCCGCCGACCCAGCGCAGCGCGACCTTCTCGTCCGCAGGGTCCATGACGAAGTAGGTGGGCAGCGCCGGGACCCCGAGCTTCTTCTTCAGGGCCGCGTTCTGCTTCTTCTCGGTGTCGAGCTCGAGCCAGACGAACCGCCCGGCGTGCCGCGTGAGGGACTTCTCAGTGAAGACGAAGGCCCTCATCGACCGGCAGGTGTGTCACCAGGGCGCCCAGGCTTCGATGAAGAGCGGCAACTTGCGGGCACGCGCCTCGGCGAGCGCCCGGGTGTAGTCGTCCTGGATGAAGGGCAGCACCATCCGCGATCCAGCGGTGGCGTTCCGGGCCGGCTTCGAGCCGGCGGCCGCGCAGACCGGCGTCGCGGTCGAAGCCGCGAGCGCAAGGACCAGCGCCAGCAACGGGACTGCAAACAGGGAGGTCTTCATAAGCGGCAGAATAGCAGAGCGCCCGGCCCATCTGCCACAAGCACTACGGGCGGGGAAACCACGGGTGCCGCGCTTTGAGGGACGGACGCCGCGTGACGAGTCCCACTTGTCGCCTGATGCCGAATCACCGACAGTCGTTTCGATTGATACCGTCGCGCCGGGACATCCGGAACATCCACCTCGGGGGAATCCGTCATGAGGATCGCGCTGCTGTGCGGCGCCGTGGCCGTGTGCACTGCCGCGGCACTCCTGCCTGCCACGAACGCACGGGCCCAGGCCCCCGCGGACACCGGGCTCTTCGCGCCGGTCACGGCGCAGTATCGTGCGCGACTCGCGCGACTCGAGTCGCTGAAACGGGGCCCCGCCACATCCGAACGCGTCCGGCTGCTGCTTGCCACGGGCAGGATCGACGAGGCGGTCGAGTCGCTGCCGCACCTCACGGGTGAGGCGCGCGAGGTGGCGCTGGTGAAGGCTCTCACGCTCCTCGCCCGCCAGGACTTCGCGGCGGCGGCGCCGGTCTTCGCAAGACTCGCCGCACTCGAGGATTCGACCGGCGAGGAGCGCGAGGCGACGCTCGCCTGGCGCTTCGCGCACGACGACGCGGCCGGCGTGGACGCGCTGACCCGCGGCGCGCTCGCCGTGCCCGCGGTGGACGTGCGCATCCCCGACCTGCTCGCCGCGGGCCGCCTCGCGTGCAGCTTGATGCGCTACGCGCGGGCCGAGTCCTGCTACTCCCGAGCACTCGAGCGCTGCGGTTCGCCGCAGTCGGCACAGGCCGGCGAGCGGCGCTACCTCAAGGCCGCCCGCGACACCGCGCTCATCGGGCTCGCCCAGGTGAGGATCGGCTACCGCGACTGGGACGGGGCGCTCGCCGCCGCGTTCCGGGCGGTCGAGGCGAACGCCTGCGCCGACGCCATGATCGTGCTGGCGCAGGCGCTCCTGCGCGTCGGGCGCACCGACGAGGCGATCAGCGCCGCCGAGTGGGCCTCCGTGCTGAACCCCTACTCCGAGATGGCGCACTACCTGCGGGGCAACGGCTACACCGTGCGCCGGAACTACACGCAGCTGGTCGCCGCCTACCCGGCCGCCTTCGCCGACACGACCGGACGACGCGCACTGGCCCGCGCCGACAGCCTGCTCGGTGCCGGCGACCGCCGCGGCGCGCGCGCCGCATACGAGACCGCGCGCCGCGCGCACCCCGGCTGGGTGGACGTACTCGCGCGGCTGGCCTCGCTCGACTTCGAGGAAGGCCGCTTCGACGCCGCGCGCGATCTGTGCTTCGCAGCACTCCGCATCTGCCCCGAGTACGGCCGGGCCCACGCAATCCTCGCCAAGGCGCTCCAGTTCCAGCGCTTCGACGTAGATGTGCACCGCTCCGCCTACGAGGCACAATTCGCCGGCGTGCCCATGCCCGAAGTGCCGGGCATCGAGCGCTTCGTCGTGAACTGGAAGTCGCTCTCGCCGCGCCACCAGAAGCGCGTGGCCCTGTCCATCGCGCCCTGGCAGCAGTTCATCCCGGTGCTGCTCGCGGGCGGAGCCGACTTCTACATCAAGCCCATGGTCATGCTGCTCTCGGAGGTCCCGGGACAGGAGACGCTCAAGGACCAGCGCATCAGCTACGACTCGCGCCTCTGGGACGACGTGCGCGGCGCGGGCGGCTATCACACGGTCACCGGCATCGAGGACGTCGAGGCGACCATCTTCGCCCGCTACAACACCGTGCTGCACGAACTCACCCATCAAGTCCACGCGGTGCTCACGGCCGACCAGTCGCGGCAGATCCAGGATCTCTATCGCAGGACCAAGGCGCGCGACGAGGTGACGAACGAGGCGTTCATCTCCCGCTACGCCGCCGTCGCCGTGGAGGAGTACCTCGCCGAAGGGGCCAACGCCCTGCTCGCCGTGGAACGCGACGCCTACGACCCGCGCCCCGAGGTGCGTAGCCGTCTCGAGCGCAAAGACCCCGAGTTGAAGGCTCTGGTCGAGGGGTTCATGGGTCTGGCCGACGTGAGCGCGAGCTATCCGGTGGCCTACGTCAACGCGGGCGATGATCGCCTCTGGCGCGGCGCGGTGGACGAGGCCCTGCCCCTCTACCAGAAGGCGCTGGCGCTGAAACCCGACGAGGAATACGCGCTGCTCTCGCTCACGCGCGCGCTCGATCTGGGCAACCGCGGCCCCGCGATGCTGGCGGCCGCCGACCGGGCACTCGCCGCCCGTCCGGCGAGTGGTGCGATCGTGGCGGAGGTGGCCGAAGCCACCTGGCACGGCGGTCGCGGACTCGACTCCGCGTTCACGCTCGCCACGAAGTTGCGCCCCGGCGTGCGGTCAGAGGATCGCCCGCTAGTGGACCTCGAACTCGCGCGCCTGGCGTGGATGCGGGGCGACGCAGCGGCGGCGCTGGTGGCGGCGGACTCGGTGCTCACGCGCCAGGCCGACAGCCCGGGCGGGCTGAGGGCCCGCGCTTCAAACCTCGCGCTGGCAGGGCGTTGGGACGATGCCTTCGCGGAGTACGACAAGGCCGTGCGGCAGCGCACCGGCATAGTGGACCTGCGCTGCGACTACGCCTTCGACCTGTTGCGCGCGGGGCGGTCCGATGCAGTCCGCAGGCAACTCGACGAGGCGAAACTGCTCGACGAGGGCGATCCGACCGCCGAGGCGCTGCGCGGGCTGCTCGCGTTGCGGGCCGGAGACGCCGCGACCGCGCGAGCGCACGCGCGGCAGGCGCTCGAGTGGGGCGCGTGGTCGGATCTCGCGCGCATCGTGCTGGGCGCTGCCGAGCAGCGCGCGGGGAACGCGGCGGCAGCAGCGGCCGCATGGGCGCCGGTCCGCGAGCGCATCGCGAACGATGCGCCCCCCGAGTGGACCTTCCGCGCGAGCATCGCCACGTGGGTTCCGACGCACCAGTTGCCTGCGATCGAGCGCGATCTGCTGAAGCAACTGCAGGAGCGGTAGGAGCCACCGCTCGCGGCACTCCCCGCTCCCGCGGCAGGTGCCTGCGGCCCGGTCCGGCCCGCAGCGCGCCTCACCTCAGGCGTGCAGCTCGACGACGTCCCGGTCGGCCAGCACGTGATGGCGGTCCACCTGCTGGCCATCGAAGCGCGCGTGGCCCCAGATACGCGCGAAGCGCAAGTGCTCGGCGATGTCCTTGTGGACCATCCGGGCCAGGTCGTGGACCGTCGCGCCGGACTCCAGCACGAAGGGCCTCGCGAAGTCCGGCTTCCTGCCCGGCTCCTTGGCGTAGATGCGGATGCGGTCGAGGTCGGCGAAGAGCCGGGCGCGCAACTCCTCGAGCCCGTGGCCGTGCTCGGCCGAGACGTGGAACCCGTCCAGGTTCTCCCCGACCGACTCGCGCGCCAGGGTCACGAACGTGCCGTCGCCGTCGAGGTCGGCCTTGTTGAGCACCAGATGGACCGGGCGCACCACCAGCAGTGGCGAGGCGTCGGGCGGCAGCGGCTTCTCCCGTGGCCACACGCGCCCGCGCTCGAGGAGTTCCCGGCAGGCGGCCAGCGACTCCGCCAGATCGTCGGCCGTCGGGTCGAGCACCACGAGCACGCCATCGGCGTTGCGCACCAGGTTCACCATGTAGGACTCGGTGTGCGCCGCGGCCACGGCCGGCGTGTCCACCAGCTGCACCTGCACGTCCTCGAAGGGCATCATGCCCGGCTGCGGCGCGTGCGTGGTGAAGGGATAGGTCGCGACTTCGGGATGCGCGTGCGTGAGCGCGGCGAGCAGCGCCGATTTGCCGGCGTTCGGCGGTCCGATCAGGACCCACTGCCCGGCGCCCTCGCGGTGCACATGGCCGGGATCCGCGCGGCGCGCACCGCCCCGGGCACCGTGCTCGGCTTCCTCCTCGAGCTTCGCCAGGCGGCGGCGCAGGTCGGCCTGCAGTTTCTCCGTGCCCTTGTGCTTGGGCAGCAGCGCCATCATCTCGTGCAGCGCGACCCGTTTCTCTTCATGGGTCGCGGCCTCGCGGAAGCGTCCCTCGGCTTCCAGGTACTGGGGCGTCAGGTTCGCGGGCATGGACCCATTCTAGGAAGTTGGCGGCTGCTTGAGAAGGGCGTTTTTCGGACGCGCGCCCTGCGCTGCCCGACGCGGGTTCCCGCACCTCCGATACCAGTTTGACTCCCCCGCACGGCCGGGCCACCATGTCCGGCTGAACCGCCCGCCTGTCTGCGGGCGGTCGGTTGTGTGAGGGCCATTCCAACACCCGCAAGCGGGCCCCGGCGAGCGCCGGGGAGGGAGAATGATGATCGTCGGGATCGGCGTGGACGTGCTCGAGGTGGCGCGCATGGAGCGGGAACTCCTGCGCGACCCGCAGGGCTTCGCCGCCGGGCTCTTCACTCCCGGCGAGATCGCCGATTGCGAGGCCGAGCGCTTCCCGGCGCAGCACTACGCCGCGCGTTTCGCCGCCAAGGAGGCCACGTTCAAGGCACTGGGCGCCGAGGATTGCGACGGCGCCTCGTGGCGCGAGGTCGAGGTGCAGCGCGCTCCATCGGGCGCACCGCGCCTCACCCTGCACGGGCGGCTCGCGAGCCTGGCCGGAGATCGCCTCGCTGGCGGACTGTTCGTTTCACTCACCCACACCCGGGATCTGGCGGCCGCCGCCGTGGTTCTTGAATCCTCCATGACACAACTCGTCACCTGACCGCTGGAGAGAGGGCGCAGCGCATGAGCAACGTGAACTCGTACGAGGAACGGCTGAAGCAGTTCGACTGGGCGAACGCCGAAAAGGAATTGGGCTGGCGCCGCGGCGACCCCATCAACATCGGCTGGTACTGCAGCGACCGCATCTGCCAGCTCGGGTCGGCCGCGAAACCCGCCCTCATCTGGGAGGGCGCCGCGGGCGACGCGCGCACCTACTCCTATGACGAGCTGCGCGTGCTCTCCAACACCATCGCGGCCTACCTGCAGCGGCTGGGGCTGAAACCCGGTGAGCGCATCTGCCTGTTCATGGACCGCATCCCCGAGCTCTACCTCGGCTTCCTCGGCGTGCTCAAGATGGGCGGGGTCGTCCAGCCGCTGTTCTCGGCCTTCGGCGACGAGTCGCTGCACACGAGGCTCGACAACGCGCAGACCGCAGCCATCCTGACCCAGCGCAAGCACGTCGCCAAGATCCGCAAGATCCGCGACTCGCTGCCGGGTTTGCGCCACATCATCGTGGTGGACGGCGCCGAGGGGCCGCCGCTGCAGGCGCGCGAACTGCCGCTGGCGCTGGACCGGGAGCCGCGGGTCGAGTCATTCGAGGTCTACGCCTCCGAGGCCGAGACGCCCTCAGTGCTGCACTACACCTCGGGCACCACCGGCCAGCCCAAGGGTGCCCAGCACGTGCATTCCTCGCTGGTCGCGCAGTACCTGACCAGCAAGTGGGTGCTCGACCTCAGGCCCGAGGACGTCTACTGGTGCAACGCGGACCCCGGCTGGGTCACCGGCACCTCCTATGGCATCATCGGGCCGTGGGCCAACGGCGTCACCCAGGTCGTGCTCGACTCGGGCTTCATCGCCGAGCGCTGGTACGCGTTCATGCAGAAGCACCGCGTCAGCGTCTGGTACTCCGCCCCCACCGCCATCCGCCTGCTGATGCGCGAGGGCACCGAGGCCGTGCGCAAGTTCGACCTCTCGGCGCTGCGCCACCTGGCGAGCGTGGGCGAACCGCTCAACGCCGAGGCCGTGCTCTGGTCGAAGGAAGCCTTCGGCATCATGTTCCACGATACCTACTGGCAGACCGAGACCGGCTGCATGGTCATCACCAACTTCCCCGGCATGCCGATCAAGCCCGGCTCGATGGGCAAGCCCTTCCCCGGCATCACCGCCACGGTGCTGGATCCGCGCACCTTCGAGCCGGTCGGCCAGCCCGGCAGCGTCGGTCTGATCGCGCTCAAGCCCGGCTGGCCTTCGATGATGCGCGCCTACTGGCAGAACCCGGCCGCCTACGAGAACAAGTTCAAGAACGGCTGGTACCTGACCGGCGACCGCGCCAGCATCGACGCCGACGGCTACTTCTGGTTCGTCGGCCGCGACGACGACGTCATCAACACCGGCGGCCACCTGGTCGGACCGTTCGAGATCGAGTCGGCGCTGCTCGAGCACCCGGCGGTGGCCGAGTCGGCCGCGGTCGCCAAGCCCGACCCGGTGAACATGGAGGTGGTGAAGGCCTTCGTCGTGGTCAAGCCGTCCTTCCAGGCGGACGAGGACCTCGAGCTGGAGATCATGAACTTCATCCGCAAGCGGCTCTCGCCGCTCGCCATGCCGCAGGAGATCGAGTTCGTGGAGTCCCTGCCCAAGACCCGCAGCGGCAAGATCGTGCGCCGCATCCTGCGGGCCCAGGAATGGGGTGAGCCGGTCGGCGACATCTCCACCGTGATGGACGACTGAAAGCAGACCCAACGCAGCGATCCGCGGGCCGCGGCCCGCAACCCAAAGGAGAGAGGTCCATGGACGAACTCAAGCAGATGATCCTCGACTACGTGAAGAAGGAGTACCTCGAGGAGGATGACGACCGCGTCATCAACGAGGCCTCACCGCTCATCACCGGCGGCATCGTGGACTCCTTCTCGATGGTCTCGCTCAAGCGCTTCCTCGAGCGGAAGTTCAGCATCAAGATCCCCGACGCCGACGCCAGCCCGCAGGCCTTCGACAACGTCAACAGCATCGCCGCGCTGGTCACCCGCTTCCAGCAGAAGGGCTGAGCCATGGGTTATGCCGATCGGGTCCGCGAGCACTACCAGACCGAGCTGAAGAGCCTGCGCGAGCAGGGTCTGTTCAAGGAGGAGCGCTACATCCACTCGCCGCAGGGCGCCGACATCGAGGTCGAGTTCCCGGTCGGCAGCGGCGGCCACAAGGTCATCAACCTGTGCGCGAACAACTACCTCGGCCTCTCGAGTCACCCCGAGGTCGTGGCGGCCGCGCACAAGGGACTCGACCACCGCGGCTACGGCATGTCGTCGGTGCGCTTCATCTGCGGCACCCAGGACATCCACCGCGAGCTGGAGCAGAAGCTGACCACGTTCCTCGGCACCGAGGACACGCTGCTCTTCCCCTCCTGCATGGACGCCAACGCCGGCGTGTTCGAGGCCATCCTCGGCGATCAGGACGTCATGATCTCCGACCGGCTGGTGCACGCCTCGATCGTGGACGGCATGCGGCTGTGCAAGGCGATGCAGGACACCTACAAGCACTCCGACCTCGGCCACCTCGAGGAGAAGCTGATCGAGCACCAGGACAAGCGCTTCCGCATGATCATCACCGACGGTGTGTTCTCGATGGACGGCGACATCGCCAAGCTCGACGGGATCGTCGCGCTGGCCGAGAAGTACGACGCCATGGTGTTCGTGGACGACTCGCACTCCTCGGGCTTCATCGGCAAGACCGGCCGCGGCACCCACGAGCACTGCGGCGTGGTCGGCCGGATCGACATCATCACCACCACGCTCGGCAAGGCGCTCGGCGGCGCCTCCGGCGGCTGCGTGAGTGGCAGGCGCGAGTTGGTGGAGATGTGCCGCCAGCGGGCGCGGCCCTACCTCTTCTCGAACACCGTCGCACCGGTCATCGTCGAGGGCGCGCTCAAGGTGCTCGACCTGATCTCGGCCACCACCGAGCGGCGTGACAAGCTCGAGTGGAACACCACCTACTGGCGCAAGCTCCTCACCGAGGCCGGCTTCGACATCAAGAAGGGCGAGAGTCCGATCGTGCCGGTGATGCTCTACAACGCCAAGCTCGCGCAGGACGTGGCGCGCGACCTGTTCGCCGAGGGCATCTACGTGGTCGGCTTCTTCTTCCCCGTGGTGGCCAAGGCGCAGGCGCGCATCCGCACGCAACTCTCGGCCGCGCACGAGCAGCACCATCTGGACAAGGGCATCGCAGCGTTCAGGAAGGTCGGCGCCAAGTACGGCATCCTCGGCCTGAACAAGCAGCAGATCATCGAGAAGTACGGGATGTAGGCCGCGGGGCGCGGGGCGGCGACAAGCCCCGCGCCCATGACTACGGCCCGGCGGGCTTCCTCCCCGTTGGGCCGTAGTGCGTTCGGGATGCGCACCTTCACATTTCAACCAGTATGGTCCCGACCACGCTCCTACGCTGCCTACTTGAGGCCCCCTCTGCCTTGGCGGCGCATCTCGGCGAGGGCGTTCCTTGCGTCAGCGTCTCCCTGCTCGGCCGCCTTGCGGTACCACTTCACGGCCTCAGCGTCGTCCTGTGGCACCCCTCGGCCGTTGACGTACATGAAGCCGAGGATGCTCTGGGCCTTGTCGTCCACGGCGAGATCCTCGACGAGTGGGGCACGGTGGACGAGAAGTACCTGACCCACTCGTGTCGCAAGAGCTTCCTCTCCGCCCTCTACGGGAAGTGCGTGAAGTCGGGAGCGATCGACCTGGAGCGGACGATGGCCGACCTCGGCATCGACGACGACCCGCCGCTCACCGGGCAGGAGAAGACCGCGACCATCCGCGACTGCCTCAAGGCGCGCTCGGGCGTGTTCCACACGGTCGAGGCCGAGACCGACGGCATGCACAAGCTCAAGCCACCGCAGGGCATGTTCCAGCCTGGCGAGTTCTGGCTCTACAACAACTGGGACTTCAACGTGCTCGGCACGGTCTTCACGAAGCTCACGGGCAAGGACCTCTTCCAGGCATTGAAGGAGGACATCGCCGCCCCCATCGGCATGGAGAGCTTCTCGACCGCGGACAGCCTGTGGGGGCGCAGCGGACGTTCGATCCACCCGGCCTACATGTTCGTCATCACCGCTCACAACATGGCGCGCTTCGGCCTGCTGATGCTGCGCAACGGGCAATCGAACGGGAAGGAGGTCGTCCCGGCCGACTGGGTGAGGGAGAACACGACCTACTTCTCCGACGCCACGATCTACCGGTCCGACGGCTGCGGCTACATGTGGTGGGTGGCGAAAGATCACAACAAGCTGCCGCACCTGCCGAAGTGCAGGCTGCCGGAGGGCACGTACTCGGCCCGCGGCGCGGGCGGCCACTTCCTCGTGGTCATCCCCGAGCGCGACATGGTGGTGGTGCACCGGGTGAACACCTTCCACGGCGCGAACAACGTCACCGCCGCGGACTTCGGCCGGCTGCTGCAGCGCATCCTGGACGCGAAGCAGTAGCGCCGCGGTTCACCGCACGAGCGGCGATCGCAGCTCATCGAAAGGTACGGGATGTAGCGGCGGCCCCTCGCGAACGGGCCCGGCGAGTGCCGGGCCCGTCGGCGTTCCTGGCGGACGGACGGTCCGTCAGTCGAGCAGCACGCAGCGCGTCGTGCCGACCACCCGGTCCCCGGCCACCATCCGGACGAAGTAGATCCCCGCGGGGAGCCGCGAGCCCCGCTCGCTCCGTCCGTCCCACGCCACGGTCCTCTGCCCCGCGTCGTACACCTGCCCGGGCAGGGCGGCCACCCGGCGGCCGGTCATATCGATCACCTGGAACGAGACGGTGGCCGCCTCGCGCAGGCCGAACGCGAACTGCACGCCGCCGCGCGCCGGGTTGGGCCGCACGCTGGAGAACGCTGTGGCGAGCGGCGGGCCCCCGTCCACCCCGAGCCCGGACTGGTCGCTGACCCGCAGGCCGTAGTTGCCCGATGCGCCATCGTCGTTCACCACGACGACGCCGTACCAGTCGGTGGCGGGAGCGGTGTACCGGGACGTGGCCGGCGGGTCTTGAGCCGTGGCGGAGAGCACCGCACTGCTGCGCGGTGCCCAGTAGGTGCCGGTGGCAGGATTCCTGAACAGCAGGAGCCGGATCCCGCCCACCGGGGCAGAGATGGTGAACCCGTAGTCGGTTCCCGCGGTCAGGAACACGTCCCAGACGCGCAGGAAGTCCTGCGGCCCGGTCGTGCGCGAGACCGACGGCGCGTTCATCAGCAACTGGCCCTCGGTCGCGTCCCACAGGATCGTCCCGGTTCCGCTGCCCTCGCCGTAATACGCGTGCGGCCAAGCGTGGTAGGAGCCGTTCGCGTTGTGATTAAAATCCCCCACCACGAGGTCCACCACGGGCGGAGCCTGGTCCGACACGGCCAGCTCGGGGCTCCGGCAGGCCGGGAACGGCTCGGTGGCGGTCCCCGACTGGACCACCATGTCCCAGTCGGTCGCGGAGGCGCTGCCGCGGACGCCGATCGCGGTCCAGTAGGCCTGGCTCTGGTCGAACCGCGCGTAGTTCTCGCCCAGCGGCGTGACCAGCGGGGTGCCGCTCGACAACACGGTCGGAGTGGCGCACGTGCCGACCGCCACGGCGTAGGTCCCGGCCGCGCCGTTGTCGTTCACGATGACCACGCCGTAGTGGCCGGAGGCGGGGGCGGTGTAGTCCGCGTCGGTGGCCGTGCTGAGCACCTTGTCGTTGCGGCCCGCCCAGTACTCGCTCGCCCCGGGATTCCGGAACAGCAGGAGCTTGAGGTCCGCACCGCTGGGGCTGAAGGTGAGGTGATAGGTCCTGCCAGCCTCGAGGTACACATCCCACGCCCGCACGATGTCGATGCTGCTCATCGCGCCGTGAGTGACCATGCCATTCACCGACAGCGGATCGGGACCATCGTCCCACTGCACGTACCCCGGCCCGTTGTACCAGTCGTTGGGATAGCGCGTTCGGACGTAGTAGGTTCCGGGCGCGTTGTAGCTGAAGTCCCCGACCACGACGCCGACCTCCCCATACTTGGAGCTGGTCCCGGCGAGCACGTCCGAGAAGCAGGTCCCGATGGGGTTCCCCGAAGCTAAGCGGTATACCGACATCTCCCAGTACTGGTTGCCGCGGAGGCCCACCGCCGTCCAAGAGGTCCGCTGCTGGTCGAGCAAGTAGTAGTTCTGGGCCAGGGTGGAGATTTCGGGCACGCCGCTGGCAAGAGCGACGGGCGCCGTGCAGGCCGACACGCGGATGCGGGCGTCGGCGTTGGCCCAGTCGTCCTTCACCACCGCGAGGCCGTAGAAGCCGGTGCTCGGGGCCGTGTACGTCACGTCCCCGGTGACGTCGAACTCGGCGTCCAGACGCCGCTTCCAGCACGTCCCGCCGGTCCCGTTGCGGAACAGCAGCAGGTGGATGGCCGCCGGGGCCGTGGGCTGCAGCGTGAAGGCGTAGGTCGTCCCGGCCTGCAGGTAGATGTCGTAGATGTGGATGGGCTCCCCGAAGGAGGCGGTCACCAGCGGTCCGTTGATGGGGAGCTGGCCGTCGGTGGCGTTCCACTCCAGGGTGCCGTTGCCGGTGCCCGAGTAGCGGTTGACCTCCACGTAGCGCGTGCCGAAGGCGTTGCGGTTGTAGTCGCCGACCACGAAATCCACCCCGCTTCCGAGCGAAGAGCCGGCGAGCTGGGTCGTGACGCAGGAGGGATACACGTAGGTGTCCTGCCAGATGCTGATGTCCCAGTCGGCTCCGCTCGGGGGCTTGACCGCGATGGCGGTCCAGTAGCCGGACGGCTGGTCGATGGTGTAGAAGGCGGGCGACGCACTGACGGTGACCGGCGTCTGGTTGGTCAGCGGGGTGTAGCTGCACTGGGCGCCGGCCGGCCCGGCGGCGGGACCGGCAAGCGCCGCCAGGAGGACGCCCGCCGCGAGCGGATGGAAGATTCGTTTCGCGTGCATGGCAGCCTCAGTGGCGATCCGGAGGGGTTGATGCGGCGGCGGGATGCGGGAGCTTCGCCTGCTCTTGTGCCAGGCTCCGCGCCAGCGCCTCGCCCGCGAGCGGCACGGACGTCATCGTCTCGCGCGGCTTGGGCGGCAGCGGGCCCTTCGGCCCGAGCCAGCGCGGCGCCGGCGACGGACGCGCCGCGGCCGCGATCTTCGCCCGGATGCGCATCTCCGCCGCCGCCAGTTCTGCGCCGGCGAGCGGGCGCGAGGTCCACGCCCGGTCGGGACTCGCAGCCTGCGGGGCCACGGCGAAGGGGGCCGGACTCGCACCCGGGAACGGTCGCAGCCCGCGCACGATCTCCTCGAGCGCAGCCCGCTTGGCCTTCAGGCGGTCTACCGAGACGGGCAACGGCGGACCGGTCGTGCTGACCTTGCCCCAGGCCTTCGAGTCCACCTGCGGTTGACAGGTCACGGTGGCAGGGCAGCACAGCGCCAGGCCGAGGCCGAGCAGTGCGGTGAGGAGGATCCGGGTCATGGCAATGTCCTCGCTGGATACGTTTGCGGAGGCACGCGGTGCGCACCCGCGCCAAAGACGGAACAGCAACGCCGAACTGCGACAGACGCGGTGGGATACCGAGGGGCACCTCCATCGGGCTGGCCGGGATACGGGTCGTCAGTGAGGACCGCCCGGGCTCACGGAACCATCGTGACCACCGGACCTCACTCGACATAGGCAAGTCTACTCTCCGCCCACCGGTCCGCCAATGACAAATTCACGCCAACGGCCCGGCGGGCGTCCTCCCCGCCGGGCCGTCGTCGTCTTCGCCGCGATTCTCGCCCGCGCTACTTCGCCGGCTGCCCCCACAGGTCGCGCAGTTCGACCGGGCCCTCGTTCAGGGCCTTGATGGGGGCCTCGATCTGGCTGCGGTCGCCCACCACCACGATGGTGAACTGGTCCGGGGTGATGTACTTCTGCGCCACCCGCTGCACGTCCGCGGCGGTCACGGCCTGGATCTTCTCGATGAACGAGTTGTAGGAATCCAGCGGCAGGTCGTAGGCCAGCAGGTCGAGGAACCGGCCCGCCGCGCCCTGCGTGGTCTCGAACTCGCCCGGCAGGCCGAGCGCGATATAGGCCTTCGACTTCGCCAGCTCCTCCGCCGGCACCGGCTCGTCGCGCACCCGGCGCAGTTCCTTGAAGAACTCGATAAGCGCGCTGTCGGTCTTCGCCGTGTGCACCGAGGACGAGGCGCGGAACGGCCCGGCCTGCTGGTACATGTCGAACGACGAGCGCGCGCCGTAGGTGTAGCCGTGCAGCTCGCGCAGGTTCTGGTTGAGCCGCGAGGTGAACGACACGCCCAGCAGGTTGTTCATCACCCGCAGCGCGTAGTAGTCCGGCGTGGAGCGCGGCACGCCGAGGTTGCCGATCAGGATGACCGACTGCGGCGCACCCGGCTTGTCCACCAGGTAGAACGTGCGTGCGGCCGGGGCCGGAGCTACGCCCGCCGGCCGCGCGGGCACCGCGCCCTTCGCCCAGCCGCCGAAACGCGCCTCGGCGAGCTTGCGGGCCTCGGCCATGGTGATGTCTCCCACGAACAGCAGCTTCGCGTTCGCGGGACGGTAGTGGGTCTGGTAGAAGCGCGTGACCTGCGCGCGGTCCAGCGCCGCGGTCGAGGCGTCGGACCCACCCTGCGGATGCCCGTACGGATGCGCGGCACCGAAGAGGATGGCATGGAACGCCAGCGGCGCCATGGCAGTGGGCTGGTCGCGCAACTGAAGGATGTTGTTCTTCCGCAGCTCCCGCTGCCGCACGATCTCCGAATCGGGGAACGCCGGCCGCAGCGCCACGTCGGCCATCAGGTCGAACGCCGCCGTCAGGCGTGCCGTGGGCACGTGCAGCCCGATCTGCGCGTGGTCCATCCCGGCACCCGTGCCGAACTGCGCACCGAGGTAGTCGGCTTCCTCGGAGATCTCCAGCGCGCTGCGCTTGCCGGCGCCCTCGTCGAGCATGCCGGCGACGAAGCTGGCGAGCCCGGGGCTCTCCGGCGGGTCGTAGGCCGCGCCGGCCCGCACCATCAGCATGCAGTCCACCACCGGGACCTCGTGCATCTCGACCACCGCCAACTGGAGCCCGTTGGGCAGCGTCTGGGTCTGCACCACCGGCACCTTCAGCGGCTTGAGGGGACCGAGCGTCGGGGGCTTGGTGCGGTCGATGGGCGCGTCCGCGGCGAACCCCGCTCCCGCGACCAGCGCGAGCCCGATGCAGGCCGGAACGACGCGCCGCACGATCTTCGTGACGAACGAGTTCATGGCTTCCTCCCTTCCGTCACCGCCAGTTCGGTCTTGCCCTGCGGCACGATGCTGAGCACCACCCGGTGCGCATCGGCCACGTACGCGCGGGCCACGCGCTGGATGTCGGCAACCGTCAGCTTCTGGTAGCGCTCGAGGTCCTGGTTGAAGTAGTCCGGCGTGCCGACGAAGAAATCATAGTGGTTGAGCTGGTTCGCCTTGCCCGAGAACCCGCCGACCTGCTGCATGCCGTCGAGGAACTGCGCCTCGGTGCCGTTCTTGACCCGCTGCAGTTCGCGCTCGGTCGGACCGCTCTGCGCGAGCCGCGCCAACTCCTCGTCGATCACCCGCTGCAGCTCATCCAGCACGTGGCCGGGTGTGGCGGTGGCGAACAGCATCAGCTTGCCGTCCTTGCGGCCGGCGTCGTTGTAGACCGCCACCTGGTTGGCGATCTGCAGTTCGTAGACCAGACGGCGGTAGAGGCGCGACGACTTGCCGCCGCCCAGGATCTGGCTCATGACGTCAAGCGCCGCATCATCCGGGCCGAACAGACGCCCGGAGTGCCACACGTCGTAGACCCGCGGCAACTGCACCCGGTCCTCCAGCGTGCCGAACACGTCGGCCTCGAGCTTGACCGGCGGGGGCGGGGTGCGCACCACTTCTGGCCCGCGCGGGATGCCGCCGAACCAGCGCTCCACCTGCTGGCGGGTCTGCGCCGGATCGATGTCCCCTGCGATCACCAGCACCGAGTTGTTGGGCGTGTAGTAGGAGCGGAAGAAGCCCTGCACGTCCTCGAGCGAAGCGGCCTGCAGGTCGGCCATGGAACCGATGACCGGCCACTGGTACGGATGCCCGGGCGGGTAGAGGCGCTTGAGGATGTTCTCCTCGGAGAGCCCGTAGGGCCGGTTCTCGTAGGACTGCCGGCGCTCGTTCTGCACCACGCCCTTCTGCAGTTCCACCTTCTCCGCGGTGATTTCGGACGTCAGGAAGCCCATGCGGTCCGAGTCCAGGTAGAGCATGAGCGCCAGGGAGTTCGAGGGGCCGTCCTCGTAGTAGTTGGTGCGGTCCTCGGTGGTGGAGCCGTTGTTGTCGGCCCCCGCGGCCTCGAGCATCCGGTCGAAGTCCCCGGTCGGCACGTTCTGCGAGCCCATGAACATCATGTGCTCGAACAGGTGGGCGAAGCCGGTCCGCCCGGGCTTCTCATCGCCGGAGCCCACGCGGTACCAGATATTCGCGCTGACGATGGGCAGCGCGTGGTCCTCGTGCAGGATGACCTTGAGCCCGTTGGGCAGCGTGAACGTGGTGTGGGGCACACTCAGCGCGCCGGCGGCCCAGAGCCCGCGCGGTGCGGCGACGACCGCCAGCAGCGCGATCCCGAATGCCAGACCGCGCAGTGATGCTCGCAAGCGACTTCCTTCCATCTCGGACCTCTCG
>Ga0315283_10000279_pt1 | contig 35855 bp, 33 predicted proteins | sample YL17G09_0_MG_FD_204541 | JGI IMG/M metagenome (GOLD analysis project Ga0315283, IMG submission 204541) | Sediment microbial communities from Yellowstone Lake, YNP, Wyoming, USA - YL17G09_0 | ecosystem: Environmental > Aquatic > Freshwater > Lake > Sediment | place: USA: Wyoming | collected...
ATTTGGATAGAGCGTCTGACTACGGATCAGAAGGTTGGGGGTTCGAGTCCCTCCGAGCGCGCCACCCACTCCCGTGCACCTCGTCAGCCACCGGGGCCGCTGCATCCACGGACCGAAGCGGAGTCAGCCGTCTCTGTCCACGAGTGGCTCGTCGGTGACCGCGAACAGGCGGACCTCGAAGCTGCGGTAGTTGCCCAGCCCACCGACCGCGTCCACGAGGACGCGGGTCTGGGAGGGGTCGGCCGTCGTGATGAGCAGCAGACGCCCGTCATCCAGCATGATCCAGTCCCCACCCGGCGACCAGACCGGCTGACCGCCGGGTGACACCTGGTAGCTGCCCTCAGGCCCGGTGGCCGAGAGCAGGGTGCGCGTGCCGGCATCGGAGGTGACCTCCACCGTGATCGTGCCATTCTCGGATTCGTAGGTCACTGTCTGGCCGCCGGGGCCGGGAGCGGGGACCGGGCTCGGGGTCGGCTGGTCGGGCACGTCGGCGACCGGGACCTCCTCGACCTCGCCGGATGTCACATCGACCAAGCGCTGCCACTTCGCCGCGAGCTCACCGCCCTGCGGCCAGGAGTACATCGTCACCTCCAGGCGACCGTCGGGGCGGAAGGCCAGCTGAGGGCCGTTGTCGCCATCGGCGGCCTCGAAGCAGTAGGCGTCCTCGGAAGCGGCCCCGGATGCGTCCACGAAGCGAACGCAGCCGGCTTCGGTGTCGTAGTAGGCGACCGTGCCCGCCAATGACGGGTCGGGAGCGTCGGCCAACGAGGGGAACTCGGGGATAGGTCTGTTCGCCTGGAACCGGTCCACCACGAGGGCCACGACAGCCACGGTCGCGGCGACGACGACGAGGCCGATCACGAGCATCCGTGGGCGTTTGGAGCGTGGAGGTCCCTCCGCACCTCCCGGCTGTGGCGGCAGTGGTGAACGATCCTCGGATTCGGTCATGAAACCTCCTCGTTTCTCAGGGTCATACCTATGACGGCGGTGGCGAAAGAGCCGAAAGTCCCCGCGGGCAAGAGGAGCGCCGGTGGGCTCGGCCCGACCCTGGATCAGAGGACAAGGGCCAGCTTGCCGGGGGCACCGATCGCCGGCCTTGACCTTCGGCCGGACGGAACCAGGGTCGTCGCCCGTGGGCCTCAGGCCGGTGTGAGTGTCTCGGTGCCGCCGGTGGTGGAGCCCGCGACGGTCCAGGTGCCGACGAGTCGCCCGTCGCCCCTGAGGCGGTAGGTGGCCGTGCCGGTGCCGGTGAGGGTCCCGTTGAAGGTCGTGGTGAACGTGTTCCCCTCGAGCGGTTCTCGTGACGGCCCTGCGGGTCGGGATACCAACCCGGTGGCGTGGCAACGGTGTCCGCCATGGCCTGATCGTCCCCCCCGGGCGACCTGCTGTCAGGGGTCCAAGGTCACAAGGTCGGCTCGCGCCTCTCCGATCTCCGACGCCGACGGTGCCAACACGGACGGGGCGCCGTCTGTGATGGGGCAGGATTGTCCTCGAGCCGCTGATGCCGAGTCCTGGAGGTCGACATGGGTGAGATCATGAATCGGCTGCTGTCGGCGATGAATGCACATGACCTCGACGCCTTCGTTGCCTGCTTCGCGGTGGACTACGAGAGCCAGCAGCCAGCTCACCCGAGCCGAGCCTTCCGAGGCAGCGACCAGGTCCGGAAGAACTGGGAAGGCGTCTTCGCCGGAGTCCCGGACTTCACCGCGGAACTCGTCCTGTCCACAGTGACAGACGAAGGCGTCGAGATCGGCGAGTGGCGCTGGCAAGGCACGCACACGGACGGCTCACCGTTTGGCATGCAGGGTGTGATCGTGGCCGGGGTTCAGCACCACCAGATCACTTGGGGACGTCTGTACATGGAGCCCATCGAGCGGGACGGGGCCGACATCGACGAGATGGTGCAGGAGACGTACCGTCCGAGCGAATGAGCGCGGACAGCCCGCCGAACCTCGTTGCCGTGCCGAGTGCGTCACACAGACCTGCCGTTGGACCCTTCCCTTGTCCACGGGCGACGTCCAGGATCGGCTCGTGACCGTCCACGGCGACACCGACGAGGACTCGAGCGAAGCCACGACAGCACAACCCCACCCCGGACATCGTCCTGGCGTGCCCACCATGGTGCTGTTGGAGGGCGTGTCGCGCCGCTACCAGGTCGGTGAGAGCGAGGTGTTCGCCCTGCGCGAGGTCGACCTGGAGGTCGACGAGGGCGAATTCGCGGTGGTGCTGGGGCCCTCGGGCAGCGGTAAGTCGACGCTGCTCAACATCATCGGCGCGCTCGACACACCCACCGCAGGGCGGGTGACGGTGGCCGGCCAGGAGATCACGGGCATGAGCCGATCCGACCTGTTCGCCTTCCGACGCCGGGTGGTGTCGTTCATCTTCCAGACCTTCAACCTGTTCCCCACCCTCACGGCGCTGGAGAACGTCCAGTGCGGCGCCGAGGTCGCAGGATCGCCGCGGGAGGCCCGCCGCCGGGCAGCCGAGGTGCTCGAACAGGTGGGGCTCGGCGACCGACTGCAGCACTACCCGAGCGAGTTGTCGGGTGGCGAGCAACAGCGGGTGGCGATCGCTCGGGCTTTGGCCACAGGCAACCGCTTGATCGTGGCCGACGAGCCGACCGGTGACCTCGACTTCGGCACCGGGGTGCAGATCCTGCAGCTGCTGCGGGACCAGGCCGAGGCGGGCCGCACGGTGCTCGTGGTCACCCACAACCGGGAGATTTCGCGCGTGGCCGACCGGGTCATCGAGCTGTCGAGCGGCCGGATCACCAGCGACGGCCCGCCCGCCGGCGGTCAGGCGCCGATCAGCGACCTGCACTGGTAGTCGGGGACGGCATGGATCCCCTCTTCACCCTCCGCTGGGCGGCCCGGGACCTGCGCCGTCGCTGGCTACAGGTGGTGGCCATCGCCCTCGTCATCGCGATCGGCACTGGGGCGTACTCGGCGCTGGGCAGCACCGCCACATGGCGACGGGAGTCAAACGACGACTCGTTCGCCCAGCTCCACATGTACGACGTTCGGGTGAAGGCCGCCGACGGCGTCGACGCCGCAACCGGCGAGATGCTGGCCGTGCTCGACAGCCTGCCGGACCCGCTCATCGTCGAAGCGGCCGAGGAGCGGCTCATCGTCCCGACCCAGGTCGATGCTTCCACGCCCGACGAGGCGATCCTGGTGCCGGGCCGAATCGTCGGCATGGACCTCTCCGACGGGGGCCCGCACGTGAACAGGGTCCACGTCAGCCCGGACGAGGGGCGCACGCTCACCGCCTCCGACGCCGGTGAGCCCCGGGTCCTGCTGGAGCGGAACTTCGCCGAGTTCTACGACCTGCCGGCCGACGGGAGCATCCGTGTCGCGGGGGACCGCGAGGTCGAGACCGTCGGCACCGCGATGGCCCCCGAGTACTTCTTCGTGATGACCGAGGAGGGTGGGTTCTTCGCCGAGGCCAACTTCGCCGCCCTGTTCACCTCGCTGGAGACCGCCCAGGACCTGGCCGGCAAGCCGGGTCGGGTCAATGACCTCATCCTCCGGCTCGTCCCGGGGGTCGACCCCGCGGCGGCCGCCCGCGCCGTCGAGACGGCCTTCGCGGAGTCAGAGGCCGGGCTGGGCGTCACGGTGATGCGGCGGGAGGACGAGGACGTCTACCGGGTGCTCTACGACGACATCGAGGGGGACCAGCGCTTCTGGGACATCTTCGCCGGGCTCATCCTGGCCGGGGCCACCTTCGGGGCCTTCAACCTGGCCAGCCGGATGGTGGAGGCCCAGCGTCGCGAGATCGGCATCGGCATGGCCATGGGCTGGTCGCGACGCCGGCTCGCTGTGCGCCCGTTGCTGGTCGGCGCCCAGATCGCGCTGCTGGGTGTGGTCTTCGGCGTCGTGATGGGCCTGCTGATCATGGCGGCCATCCGACCCGTCTACCTGTCGATGCTGCCGCTGCCGGTGTGGCACACGCGCTTCCAGGTGGGGATGTTCGCCCGAGGCGCGTTCATCGGCTTCGTGCTGCCCTTCGTGGCCACCGCCTGGCCCGTGTGGCGAGCCGTGCGGGTCATGCCCGTCGACGCCATCACCACCAGCCACCGCTCGGCCCGCAGCGGTTTGGCCCCGATGCTCCGCCGCCTGCGCTGGCCGATCAGCGCCTTCCGCCGCATGCCGCTCGGCAACGTGCTGCGCACCCCGCGCCGCACGATCCTCACCGCGCTCGGCATCGGCGCGGCGATCACCACCCTGGTGACCACCTTCGGCATGCTCGACTCGTTCTACGCCACCATGGACCGGAACAGCGCCGAGATGCTGGGCGACCACCCCGACCGCGTGGCCGTCTCGCTGGACGGCCTCGTCCCCGAGGACGGGCCGGAACTGGCGGCGGTGGCCGCCGCCGAGAGCGTCGGCCCGGTGGAACCGGTGCTGCGCGTGGGCGGCACGCTGTCGACACCGGGCGAGGACGAGATCGAAGTGCTGCTCGAGGCCGTCGACCTGCAGAGCGACCTGTGGGCGCCGACGCTGGAGCAGGGCACACTCGGGCCCGATCGCTCGGGCATCGTGATCGCCCGCAAGGCGGCCGAGGACCTCGGGGTGGGCGTGGGTGACACCGTCACGCTGGAACACCCCGCTCGCGAGGGGGACGGGTTCGCCGTGGTCCGCACCCCGATCGAGGTGGTCGGGATCCACCCCAGCCCGTTCCGCTTCTCCGCCTACGTCGACCGCTCGCAGCTCGACGCCTTCGGCGTGCCGGGCCTGACCAACGCCGCCTACGTCCTGCCCGCTCCCGGCTACACGCCCGACGACGTGGAGAGGGAGCTGTTCCGGATCGACGGTGTGTCCTCGGTCCAGCCCGTCGCCGTGACGGCAAAGCTCGCCGAAGACAGCTTGGAGGAGTTCACCGCGATCTTCCAGGTGCTGCAGATCTTCATCCTCTTCCTGGCCGTGCTGATCGCCTACAACGCGACGAGCATCAACGCCGACGAGCGGGCCAGGGAGCGGGCCACGCTGTTCGCCTTCGGGCTGCGGTTGCGGAGGGTGGTCGCCCTCGAGACGGTCGAGGGCCTGCTCATCGGGCTGCTGGGCACGGTGGTCGGGGTGGGCATGGGGCTGCTGGTCGTCCGCTGGATCGTGACCAACACCTTGCAGACCACCATGCCCGACATGGGCCTCGATGTCGTGATCTCGGGCACGACCATCCTCACCGCGGTCGTGCTGGGGGTACTGGCCGTCGCCATCGCCCCGTTGCTCACGATCCGCCGGCTGCGTCGCATGGACATCCCCGGAACCCTCCGCGTCGTCGAGTAGCCCGGGCTCCCGCTCGCTACGGCTGCCGGCGGTAGACGCTCCTCTCGCGGGCGCCGGAACCAGGGTGGGTGCCCGGGGGACTCCGGTCGGCGTGGATCACGTTCTCCGAGCTCGGGTCATGGCCGGTGAACGTCGTGCCGGCGATGGCCGCCACGTCAATACGCGGTCGTTCGCGCCACTCTCCGTGGTAAGAGGTTCGGCAGGAGTGCTATGTTGGGGTGTATGGGAACGAAGAGCGAGCAAGGGATGCGGGCGCGACCGCTGGTCGGGATCCTGGCCGGGGTCGTCGTGGGGTCGATCCTGGTCACCTCGGCAATGGTCGGGAGTGGCACCGCGCAGGCGTTGACCAGCACGACGCAGCCTCATCTCAGGCTCAACCACCTGATTCGAACCTCGCCGTTCCCGGCGCCGAACCGTATGTTCGACAACGAGGCCAGCGCCTATGTCGCGGGCGACGACGCGCTGTGGATGGCCGACGACCAGTCCGACGCGCTGTTCGAGGTCGACCGCACGACCGGGGCGCTGCGCCGGAAGATCCCGCAGTCGGACTTCCTCAACGCGCTGCCGCTCGGCGGCGGCGGCACCGCCGGTCAGTCGCGAAACGAAGACCTCGAGGCGCTCGCCTACGACGCCAACGCCGACGTCCTCTACGCCTTCTCGGGGAGCACCCCGTTCCTCGTGAACTCGGTCTCGACCCCCTCGGACCCGACCGTCTACCGCCTGACACGGGACGGCAACGACCAGTTCCAGGTCGAGTCCTGGCGGGCGCTGCCGTCGGAATGGGCCGGCGCCGGCTGGCGCCTCGCCGATGGCCTCACCTACGTCGCGAACAACAGCACCATCAACACCTATGACTACGCCACGAACACGCTCGGGACCCCGTTCTCGATCCCCGGGCTCTCCCAGATCCTCGGGGTCGACTTCGACGACGTGACCGGTGATCTGCTGGCCGTCAACAACCAAGAACGCCTCTACCGGGCGTCGATGACCACCAAGACCCTCCGGGAGGGATGGAACGGCATCAGCCTCACCGGTTTGGGCCTCCTCGACACCCGTGCCGTCGAGGTCATCGGCGAACAGGTGCTCGTCACCGACGGCGCCGACTCACGGGTGGCCCCGGATCCGAGGTCCCACGCGGTCTTCGTGCTCGACGTCACCGGACCCGGCCGGCCCGACGGGAGGATCCGCCGCGGCACCGGCGTCCTGGTCGGCAACGACATCTACAACACCACCGGCACCGGCCAGACCCGCACCGGCACCGCCGCCCGCGGCGCCAGCGTCAGCTACTTCATCTCGGTGCAGAATGACGCCCCCTTAGCGGACACGCTCCACCTCCGGGGTGGGAGGTCCAGCGTCTCCTTCGGCGTCGTGTACAAGAACGCCGGTCAGGACATCACCAACGAGGTCATCGACGGCACCTACGTCACTCCCAGCCTCGCTCCGGGAGCGACCCACACCATCCGGGCCATAGTCACCGTCCGCAACACCGCTCCCCGCGGCTCGTCCCTCGCCCGCACCCTCACCGCCACCTCCACGGCCAACAGTGCCCGCAAGGACACCGTCAGGTTCGTCACCAGCAGAACCTGACCCGAGGAGACGGCGCGACACGCCGGGCACGCTGACATCCCGCTCGAGCTGATCGACGGCCGGACCGGTCGCTGATTCGATTCAGCGGGCCATCACGGGTGAGCCGTGGTGCACGGTGAGCAGCCAGCCCTCGTCACCGTGCACGAACACGTTCGTCGCCGCAATGGTGCCCGCGGTGGCCCGGTCGACGAGGTTCTCGTCCAGGGTCACCCACGCCGTCCCACCGGCGACGGCGACGACGTCGTTGGTGACGATGAACTGGTTGCGCCCGGGGCCGGAGAAGATCCGGTGCCACGACTCGCCCACGTCCTCCCAGCCCCGCAGGATGGGCCAGCCGGGATGTACGCACACCACCCGGTCGCTGTGCTCCCAGACCGAGCTCATGGACACCAGGTCACGGGCTTCGTGAGACTCGTAGAAGGCCTGATTGGCGGCCCGCACCGCCTGCTCCTCCCCCGTCATCGTCGCCCGCGACCGGTGCGCATCCTGTTCAGGCCCGACTGCGCCCGAACCAGCCCCGGGAACGGGCCGGCGCCGCCTTGGCCGAGTGGTCGCACCGGCACCGCTCGTCCGCCGGGACATCGCCCAGCACCTGTTCGACGTGAGCGCCGCACCCGGCGTAGGTCGGGCGCTCGCACTGCTTGCACACGGTTCGTCTGCACATACCCCCTAGGGTATATGGGGTGGCGCCAGATCCCAACGGGGGACGCCCGGGTCAACGGGAGGCCGTCAGCGACGCGCGGGGACGGCCACCCAGGTCAGGTCGTCGGCCGCCACCACCTCGGGGAACACCGGTCGGGCATCGGCCGCGAAGCCGGCCGAGTCGGGATGGCGCTGGGAGAAGTGGGCCAGCACCAGGCGGCGTGCGCCTGCCTCGCGGGCGATCTCGGCGGCCTGGCCCGCCGTGAGGTGGCCGTGGGCCTCGGCCAGGTCCTCCTCGCCCGTGCGGTAGGTCGACTCGCACACCAGCAGGTCGGCGTCACGGGCCAACTCGACCGCGGCAGGGCAGCGGCGGGTGTCCATAACGAAGGCGAACACCTGGCCGGGCCGCGACTCGCTCACCTCCTCGACGGTCACGCGGCGCCCCCTCACCTCCAGTTCGCCGTCACGCTGGAGCCGGCCGACGGACTCCCCCTGGATGCCCATCTCGGCCAGGCGATCGGCCAGCAGGTGCCGCCGGGCCGGCGCCTCCAAGCGCCAGCCCACGGCGGGCACGGTGTGGTCCAGCGGCCGGGAGACAAGGCGGAACGCTCCGGCATCGTGCTCGTGGGGGCCCTCGGGGACGGGGTGCAGGCGCAGGTCGACCGGGCCGGTGTCCTCGGTGGCATCGAGCAGGTTGCGCAGGTGCCCCTCGCTGGCCGCGGGGTAGTGCAGGTGCAGCGGCCGGTCGACACCGTCGTTCGAACGGCGCTCGATGAAGCCCGGCAGGCCCAGGCAGTGGTCGCCGTGGAGGTGGGTGAAGCAGACCCGGTCGATTGCCGCCGCCTTGACCCCGCCCCGACCCAGCTGGATCTGGGTGCTCTCACCGGGGTCGAAGAGGACGAGCTGGTCGTCCCAGCGCAGCACATGGGCGTTGTGGTGCCGGTCGCGGGTGGGGGTCTGGGCCGCCGTGCCCAGCACCAGCAGCGCCCGGTTGGCGGCCCGGGCCGCCTCGTCACCCACGGGGGCAGTCTCGCCGGATCGTGACGGGCTGGTCGGCCGAGGCGACACCGGAACCCCCGAACCGCCCGACGGCCATTCCCGGACGCTATGCAGACAACGCTTCGACGACGAACAGGAGGGCCTCACGATCACCCGGGACTGGGGACCACCGAGAATGGGAAGAGAGGTGACCTTGGGCCCTTTGCGCCGCCACGGGGACAGGGCACGGTGGTGGAGGAGGTGATCGCCCATGACCGAAAGTGCGATGCAGAGGTCCGAAGAAGCGGCGACCGCGTCGGGCGGCTCGGCCCTCGACGAGGTGGCCGTTGTGGTGCATGGCGAAGTGGCCGGGGACGCCTCGGATTACGCCCGGCACCGGCTCGCCACGCTGCTCACCCACGTGCCCGAACCGGTGCTGTTCGTCCGGGTCAAGCTGACCCAGGCCCCCGATCCCGCCCGCGAGCGACCGGCGCACGCCCAGGTGACTGTTGACATCAACGGCGACCTGATCCGGGCCCACGTCGCCGCGCCCTCCATGACTGAGGCCGTCGACCTGGTGCGGGCCCGTCTGCAGGACCAGCTCGAGCACCGCCACGAGCGGCAACAGTCCCGCCACCGGCAGCCCGATGCCTCCGCGCCCGGCGAATGGCGCCATGGCGACCGGCCGACCCACCGCCCCGACCACTACGACCGGCCGCCGGACGAGCGCGAGCTCGTGCAGCACAAGACCTATGTCGTCGACGACCTGCGCCCCGACGAGGCCGCCTTCGACCTGGAGCAGCTCGACTTCGACTTCTACCTCTTCCGCGACGTGACGACCGGCGAGGAGTCCCTGATCGAGCGGGACGGGGCGGGCGCCTACCGCCTGACCGGCCTGCACCACCACGTCGTCGACCGGGGACCGAGTGCGGTCGACCTCGTCGTCAGCGAGCAGACCCCACCCGAGTGGACCGTCGAGCAGGCCATCGACGCCCTCGGGGCGGACGGCGGTCGCTTCGTGTTCTTCGCCGACGCCGAGACCCATCGGGGCACCGTCCTCTACCTCCGCTACGACGGTCACTACGGCCTCATCGCTCCGGAGTAACGGCCGTGTCGACGGGCGCGTCCGGCGCCGAGGTCCCGGCCCGGTCGGGCGGTCGGCGAGGGGGGCACCGGAGATTCTCGGCCCGGGTCGGCTCGCTGGCCGGCATCGACATCCGCATCCACGGCACCTTCCTGGTGCTCCTGGCCCTGGTGGCCTTCGCCTCGACCGCCCCCGACGGCCCGGGCCCGGTCAGTGCCCTCCTCTGGCTGGTCGCCCTCTTCGGCTGTGTCACCCTCCACGAACTGGCCCACAGCGTGGTGGCCCGCCGCCACGACATCCCGATCGTCGAGATCGAGCTGCTGCCGATCGGCGGGATCTCCAAGATGGCCCGGATGCCCGAGGACCCGGCCGTCGAGCTGCGCATCGCCGCCGCCGGGCCCCTGATGAGCCTCGCCCTGGCGGCCGTGTTCGCCGCGGGGGCCGCCCTCAGCGGCGCCTCACTCTGGCCTCCCACCCTCTACGACGGCGACATCCTGGTCCGGTTGGCGTGGGTCAACCTCCTGCTCGCCGGCTTCAACCTGCTGCCGGCCCTGCCCCTCGACGGGGGTCGGGTGTTCCGGGCGGCCCTCGAGGAGCGGTGGGACCGCGAGCGGGCCACCCACGTGGCGGTCCGCGTAAGCCGGGTCTTCGCCGTCCTGATGATGGTCGCCGGTGTCTTCCTCAACGTGTGGCTCCTCCTCATCGGGGCCTTCGTCTACTTCGGGAGCGTGGCCGAGGAGGCCGCCGCTGAAGCGCACGCCCGCATCAAGGACCTGCGGGTGCGCGCCGTGATGCACCACGACCCGATGGCCCTCCCGGCCGAGGCGTCGGCGGCCGAGGTGATGGCTGCGCTCGGGCCCCGGAGCCACGGGGTGTTCCCCGTCGTCACCGGACAGGAGACCTACGTCGGGCTGGTGACCGAAGCGCAGTTGGCGAGGGCCCGGGTGGGCGCCCGCGTGGGTGAGGTCGCCGACACCGGCGCGCCGGTCCTCGCCCCCGACGACCTCGTCGAGGCCAGCGGTCTGCTGGCGGGCGGCGTCGACGCCGCGGCCGTCGTCCAGGACGGCCGGGTGGTGGGCCTGGCCCGCGCCGCCGACGCCGAGCTCGCCGTCCGGCACATGGTCCGCCGGCCGGCGTCGATCCCGCCACCACCGCCACCACCCCTGCCCGCCCGGCCGACCCGACGCTGACCAGCCCGGCCCGCGACCTCGCGACGCCCTACGGTCGGGGCCATGAGCCTGCCCACCCGCCCTCTGGGAACCAACGGCCCCGAGGTCCCCGCCCAGGGCCTCGGCACCATGAGCATGACCGACTTCGCCTACGGCCCGGCCGACGAGGACGAGGCCGTCGCCACCATCCTGCGGGCCCTCGACCTGGGCGTGACCTTCCTCGACACCGCCGACGTCTACGGCCTCAACGAGAACGAGAAGCTGGTCGGGCGGACCATCGCCGCCCGTCGGGACGAGGTCACGCTGGCCACCAAGTTCGGCATCGTCTTCCGAAACGGGAAGCGCGGGATCGACGGGTCCCCCGCCTACGTCCACGAGGCCTGTGACGCCTCGCTGGCCCGGCTCGGCGTCGACCACATCGACCTCTACTACCTGCACCGACCGGACACGACCGTGCCTATCGAGGACACCGTGGGCGCCATGGCCGAGCTGGTGGCGGCGGGCAAGGTCCGCCACCTCGGCCTGTCCGAGGCTTCAGCCGACACCGTGCGCCGGGCCGCGGCCGTGCACCCCATCGCCGCCCTCCAGAGCGAGTGGTCGCTGTTCACCCGGGACCTGGAGACCGACGTCGTGCCTGCCTGCCGGGAGCTGGGCATCGGCCTGGTCCCCTTCAGCCCCCTGGGCCGCGGGCTGCTCACGGGGACGGTGACCGACGTCGACGCGCTGGCGGCGAACGACTTCCGCCGTTCCAACCCCCGCTTCGCCGACGGCCCCTTCGACCACAACCTGGCCCTGGTCGAGGTGGTCAAGGACGTGGCTCGCGAGCGCGGGTGCACGCCCGGCCAGGTCGCCCTGGCCTGGCTGACCGCCCAGGGCGATGACGTGGTCCCCATCCCCGGCACCAAGCGCCGGAAGTACCTGGAGGAGAACGTCGGCGCCCTCGCCGTCCGGCTCGAGGCGGCCGACCTGGAGCGCCTAGGGGCCCTCGACCCGGCGGGCGACCGGGCCGACGACATGAGCTTCGTCCACCGGGAGACCCCTGCGAGGCGCTGACCCGGCCGCATCGGGGCGCCAGGACGGCGACCGGAGAGGGTCGGTACCCTGGGGCTTCGGACCACACCGAGCATCTGGAGCAAAGCATGGCCATGGCCCAACCCGTCCCCGTAGCGGTCGCCGACCTGGGTGAGGACTCCCGGGCGGTCTTCCTGGGCCGGGTCTACCAACACCTGGCCGCGGCGGTGGCTGCGTTCATCGTCTTCGAGACCCTGCTGTTCACCACCGGCATCGCCGGGAAGATGTACGACTTCGTCGCCGACAGCAGTGGGGCCTGGTTCCTGCTCCTCGGCGGCTTCATGGTCGTGAACTGGATGTCGACATCGGCCGCCCACGACCTGGACGACCCGGCCCGCCAGTACGGCGGACTGTTCGGGATGGCCGCCGCGGAGGCCCTGATCTTCGCCCCGTTCCTCTACTACGTGTTCAACGTGGAGGGGGCCGGCGGGTCGGCCACCGTCGCCAGCGCCGCCGTCGTCACCATCCTCGGCTTCGGTGGGCTGACCGCCGTCGGCCTGTTCACCCGCCGGGACCTGTCCTTCCTGCGCCCCCTGGTCATGTGGGCCGCCGTGATGGCCTTGGTGCTCATCGTGTCCGCCCTCCTGTTCGGCCTCGAGCTCGGGGTGTGGTTCTCGCTGGCCATGATCGCCCTGGCCGGGGCGGCCATCCTCTACCAGACCCAGGCCATCCTCCGGAGCTACCCGGAGACGGCCTACGTGGGCGCCGCCGTCCAGCTCTTCGCCTCGGTGATGCTGCTGTTCTGGTACGTCCTGCGCATCTTCTCCCGCCGCTGACCGTCCCCCACCGCCGGCCCACCGCCGGCCGGACGGGGGGCGGCCCGTGAGCGTGCTCGCCCCCCGCCAGGAGGGGCCCGGCCTGCACCTGCGCCTGGCCGGCATCCCCGTCCGCCTCGAGTGGACCTTCCTGGTGTTCACCGCACTCATCGGTTCGACGCTGGGCGAGCTCTCCCTGATCGTGGCCTGGGTCGTGGTCGTGACCGTGTCGATCCTCGTCCACGAGTTGGGCCATGCCGCCGCCCTGCGCTCCTGGGGCGTCGGCTCACGGATCGTGCTCCACACGATGGGCGGGGTGACCATCCCCACCGCTGGCCTGCCGCACCGGAGGAGCCGCATCGCGGTCAGCCTCGCCGGGCCCTTCTCGGGACTGCTCCTGCTGGGCCTGCCCGCGATCGTCGTCGAGCGGACGATGGACCTGAGCACCCCCTGGGACGACGTCGTCGCCTTCGCCGTCTGGGTCAACATCGGCTGGGCCGTGATCAACCTCCTGCCGATCCTGCCCCTGGACGGGGGCAACGTGGCCCACGAGCTGATCGACGCCGGCACCGGCGGGCGGGGCGAGGTCCCCACCCGATGGCTGTCCATCGTGGTGGCCGGCGCCGCGGGCCTGTGGGCCCTGTCCGAGGGTTTCGTGTTCGGCGCCCTCTTCGCCGTCTTCTTCCTCTCCGACAACATCCGGGCCCTCCAGGGGCGCCGGGAAGCCGGGGCCGCGGCGGACCTGCGGCCGGCGGCCGAAGCCCTCGAGCGGGGCGACACGGGCACCGCTCTGGCGCTGGCCGGCGGCGTCCTCGCGTCGACGCGAGACCCCCAGGCGCGGGCGATGGCCGTCGACCTGACGGCGTGGGCCCATCTGTACGACCGGGACGTCCCCGCCGCCGCCGCCGCCCTGGCGCTCTACCCACCGGAGGTCGAACCCAGCGGCCACCTTCGGGCCTTCGTCACCGAGACCGACCCCGCCGAGCGGATCAACGCCACCGTCGACGCCTGGCTGCACCACCGCTACCTGCCCGCCACCGTCTACACGAGGTGCCTGGTAGAGGCCGGCCTCGTCGACGTGGTCACCGAGCGGCTCCTGGCCTCCCGGGCGGACGGGGCCGACCGGGCCCGCCTGGCGTTCCAGCACACGCTCTTCGTGGCGGGCCGGATGGACGAGTCGGCCCGGCTGGGCGAGCGCATCGTCGAGGCCGGCGGGGCCGATCCGATCGTGGCCTACAACGTGGCCTGCGCCCACTCCCGGGCCGGCCGGGCCGACGCCGCCCTTGCGTGGCTGGGCACCGCCGTCGACCACGGCTTCGCCGACCAGGTGCTGCTGGACGGCGACCCCGACCTGGCCCGGGTCCGCACCGACCCCCGGTTCGCCATGCTCCGCAACCGCCTGTCGGCCTGACTGGCGACGCGCTCAGTCCGCTTCGAGGTAGATGCATCCCACTGGGCACTCGTCGGCGGCGGCCAGAACGGCGGACTCCAACCCGACAGGAACCGGCACCAAGGCGCCGGGCTCGGTGAGCACCCGCTCGCCGTCGCACACGTAGGCGTACTCGCCGTCGAAGGCGAACACCGTCCCCGCCAGATCGGCGCAGACGCCGTTACCCACACAACCGTCCTGATCGATCCACACCTTCATCGTCCACCTCCGGACGTCGGTCGCTCTCCTTCGGAAGGTAGGGAAGGCCGGGCCAGTGGCCGGCGAGGTCCTGGTCAAGATCGGGCAAAGCCGGGGCTGCCTCCCGGCTCGGGCGGGGCGGTAGCGGAAGAGCGGGCTGCGGCCCGGCTGCGAAGGCACCGGGGCCGCGTCGTAACCTCCGGGCGGTGGACCTCGACGGGCTCCTCATCGACATCGAAGGGGTGCTGGCCGTCGACTGGGCCCCGATCCCCGGCGCCATCGAGGCGATGGCCGGCCTACGGGACCGGGGGCTGCGGTTCCGGCTGGTGACCAACACCACCAGCCGCACCCGCCGGGGCGTAGCCGAGGCCCTGTCCGGCGCGGGCTTCACCGTCACCGCCGACGACGTCATGTCCGCTCCCGCAGCCACGGGCGCGTTCCTGCGTGACCACCGTCTCGACGCCCGCTGCTTCCTCGTGAACCACGGCGACCTGGCCGAGGACCTCCAGGGCGTGCACCTGGTCGACGAGGACGCTGACGTGGTCGTCCTCGGTGGGGCCGGCCCCGAGTTCGCCTACGAGCGGCTCAACCGGGCCTTCACCTTCCTCATGGACGGTGCGGCTCTGGTGGCCATGCACCGGGGGCTGTACTGGGCCACCGCCACCGGGTTCGCCCTGGACACCGGGGCCTACGTGGCCGGCCTCGAGCGGGCCGCCGGGGTCGAGGCCACCGTCGTGGGCAAGCCCGAGGCCGCCTTCTTCCTCCAGGCCGTGGCCGACCTCGGCGTCGACCCGGGCCGAGTGGCCATGGTGGGCGACGACGTGGACAACGACGTCCTGGCCGCCCAGGCCTGCGGGCTGCACGGGGTCCTGGTCCGCACCGGCAAGTACCGGGACGAGACCCTGGCCGCGGCCGACGGCGAACCCGACCGGATCCTCGACTCCTTCGCCGACGTGGCGTCGCTCCTCGGGTGAGCCCGGCGACCCCGGAGTCTGCGGCGCTGCACGCTCACTGGTCTCCGGCCATTCCGACCACCCCACCGTCGCACTGGGAAGCCGACGTCGTCCTGGTGGACGGCGGGACGGCGCACGTCCGGCCCATCTCGCCCGAGGACGCCGACCGGCTGCGGGCGTTCCATGCCGGCCTGTCAGAGGAGTCGATCCACTACCGGTTCTTCTCACCGCACCCCCGGCTGACCGATGCCGAGGTCGAGCACTTCACGGTCGTCGACCACGTCGACCGGGTGGCGCTGGTGGCCACGCTGGGCGACGCGATCGTGGGGGTGGCCCGCTACGAGCGGCTCGCGGACACGACGAAGGCCGAGGCGGCCTTCGTCATCGCCGACGAGCACCAGGGGCGGGGGGTCGGGGCGCTACTGCTCGAGCACCTGGGCTCCGCCGCTCGCGAGCGGGGGATCACCGGCTTCGAGGCGTCGGTGCTGGCCGGCAACCAGAAGATGCTCACGGTGTTCCGCACCGCCGGCTTCGACGAGACCGCCCGTCTGGACGGCGGCGTGATCGAGGTCGAGTTGCTCATCGAGCCCGGGGAGGAGGCGATCGCCGCCATCGAGCACCGGGAGCACAGGGCCGAGTCCGCTTCGGTCGCCCGGCTGCTGACGCCCCGGTCGGTGGCGGTGGTCGGCGCCGGGCGGAGCCCCGACAGCGTGGGGCACCTCGTCCTCACCAACCTGCAGGCGGCCGGGTTCACCGGGCCGATCTTCCCGGTCAACCCCCGGGGCGGCGAGATCGCCGGACTGACCGCCTACCCGAGCCTGGTCGTCGTGCCCGGGCCGGTCGACCTGGTCGTGGTGGCCGTGCCCGTCGGGGCGGTGATGGACGTGGTGCGGGACGCCATAGCCAAGGAGGTGCACGGCCTCGTCGTGCTCACCGCCGGGTTCGGCGAGGTGGGCGGCCACGCCGCCCAGGACGAGCTGCGGGACCTGGCCCGGGGCAACGGGCTGCGCCTCATCGGGCCCAACTGCATCGGCGTGGTCAACACGGCCATCGGCCTCGACGCCACCTTCGCCCCCTTCGCTCCCGTGCCGGGCCGCACCGCCATGCAGTCCCAGTCCGGGGCCCTCGGCATCGCCCTGCTCGAGCGGTCGGCCCGCATGGGCCTCGGCGTGTCCAGCTTCGTGTCAGGTGGCAATCAGGCCGATGTCAGTGGCAACGACCTGCTCCAGTACTGGGAGGACGACCCGGGCACCGACGTCGTCCTCCTCTACCTCGAGTCCTTCGGCAACCCCCGGAAGTTCGCCCGCATCGCCCGCCGGGTGTCCCGGCGCAAGCCGATCGTGGCGGTGAAGAGCGGCCGCTCGTCGGCCGGGGTGCGGGCCGCCTCGTCGCACACGGCGGCCATGGCCAGCCCCGACGTCGCCGTCGACGCCCTGTTCCATCAGACCGGCGTGATCCGGGTCGACACCCTCGACGAGCTGTTCGACATGGCCCTGGTGCTCGGGTCCCAGCCGCTGCCCGCGGGGCCCAGGGTGGCGATCGTGGGCAACTCCGGTGGGCCCGGGATCCTGGCCACCGACGCCTGCGTTGGCGAAGGCCTGGAGGTGCCCGAGCTGTCGGCCGACACCCAGGCCGCCCTGCGGGCCGTGGTCGACCCCAACGCCGCGGTTGCCAACCCCGTCGATCTCGTGGCCGCCGCCACCCCGGAGCACTACGAGAGGGCCCTCCGCCTGGTGTTGGCCGACGAGGGCATCGACGCCGTGATCGTCGTCAGCACCACCCTGTTCGCCGCCCCGGCGGACGCGGTGGCCGAGGTGGCGGGCCGGGTCGCGGCGTCGACCCCCAAGCCGGTGCTGGGTTGCTTCCTGGCCGCTCCCGACCTGCCGCCGCTGATCCCGATCGGCGTTTCGGCGACGCCCGGCGATCCCGGCGGTGGTCCGTCGCCGCCGGACTCCGGGGCCGCCGGCCAGCCCGAGACCGGCGTGCCCGTCTTCTCCTCGCCCGAGCCCGCGGCCCGCGCCCTGGCCCGGGCCGCCCGCTACGCCACCTGGCGGCGCCGTCCGCCGGGGTCCATGCCCACCCTCGACGATTGTGACCTGGAGGCCGCCCGGGCCGTCGTGGCCGGCTTCCTCACGGCGTCGCCCGACGGAGGTTGGCTGGGGCCCGACGCGATGACGGACGTCCTCGCCGCCGTCGGCCTGCCCATGGCCCGGAACCAGGAGGTCACCGGGGCCGAGTCGGCCGGTCAGGTCGCCGCCGAGCTCGGGTTCCCCGTGGCCCTGAAGGCGGCGGGGACCGAGATCGTCCACAAGAGCGACATCGGCGGGGTGATGTTGGACCTCACCTCCGCCGGGGACGTGGCCGACGCGTACCGGGCCATGGCCGAACGGATCGGCCCCACGATGACCGGGGCCCTCGTGCAGCAGATGGCCGCCCCGGGGGTGGAGACCATCATCGGAGTCGTCGAGGACCCCCTGTTCGGGCCGCTGCTCATGTTCGGCATGGGGGGCACAGCGACCGAGTTGCTGGGCGACCGGTCGTTCCGGATCCTGCCCGTGACCGACGACGACGCCGCCGAGCTGGTCCGCTCGCTGCAGTCCTCCCCCCTGCTCTTCGGTTACCGAGGTGCCCCGATGGCCGACACCAGGGCGCTGGAGGAGCTACTCCAGCGGGTGGCCCGCCTGGCCGAGGCCGTTCCGGAGATGGCTGAGCTCGACATCAACCCGGTGATCGTCTCGGCGACCGGGGCCATCGCCGTCGATGCGCGCCTCCTGGCCCGGCCCGTCCCGCCCGGGCCACCCCCGGACCTGCGCCGGCTGTAGGTCGAGGCGCAGCGAAGTTTGACGCAAAGGGCTTGCACACCCTGTACGCCCTTGTTACTATCGTACTGGTGTTCGATCCTCGTGGTGCCATCGACCTTCTCGGGCGGGACCCGACGGCCATGGCCCGCGCCGAGATCGACGAGGCCCTCGGGTTGAGCGAGAGCCTGCGGTCCTGGACCTCCGGCCGCGAAGCCCGCCTGTTACGGGCCCTGGCCGACCTCGAGAAGGACCCGTCGGATCCGGCCGAAGACACCGCCGACGACCTCGCCCGCAAACAGAACTGCGGGCCGAGCAAGGCCAAGCGCCGCACCGAGACCGCCGAACAACTCGCCGATCTCCCCGCCACCCAGGACGCCCTGGAGAACGGCCGGATCACCGACGGTCACGCCGAGGCCATCGCCCACGCCCGCGCCGGCGCCGACCCCTCCGCCCGCACCGCCCTCGACCGGCACGAAGCACAACTGCTGGCGTTGGGGGCCGGGGAGACCGCCTTCGAATTCCGCAAGCGGCTCGACCAGTTCGTCACCCGCCACTCCGAAGACGACGGCCGCAGCGAGTGGGAACGGAAGAAGTCCAAACGGCGGCTCCGGTTCTGGCGCAACCGCGACGGCATGACCCAGATCGCCGGCGAACTCGACCCCGAGTCCGGCCACATCGTCCAGACCCAACTCGAACGGGTCAGCGAGGAGCTGTTCCGACACGACCACGCCGACCACCCCGACGACGCGCCGGTCCCGGTCGAGGAACGCAAGTACGAACAACGCCTCGCCGACGCCCTCGTCGAGACCTGCCGTCGCGCCGAAGGCCAGGCCCACCCCACCTCCACCCACGACCGCGTCGTCTGCACTCTCACCCTCGACGACCTCTTCGACCGACCCCACGACGGGCCCGGCCCCACGATGAACGACGGCACCCCCGTTCCCGCCGGCGTCGCCCGCCGCATGGCCTGCGATGCCGGGATCATCCCCCTCGTCCTCGACGGCGGGTCCATCCCCCTCGACCTCGGACGAGCCAGGCGCATCGCCACCCCCGGCCAACGCCTGGCCCTCGGCGCCCTCTGGTCCACCTGCTCCTTCGCCGACTGCCGCCGCCCCTTCCACTGGTGCGACATCCACCACACCCGGCCCTTCAACGCCGACGGCGGCCACGGCAAGACCGACCTGGCCGAGCTCACCCCGGTCTGTCGGCACTGCCACGACCTCTCCCACACCCCCGGCTGGCACTTCGACAAACTCGCCGACGGCTCCACCCACACCCGGGCCCCGGACGGCACCAGATGGCGCCGCCGGCCGAACCGCCACCGAACAGCCGAGCCGCCTCTGGCGGCGGCCACCGAAGCCGAACCCCACCGGACACCGGCCGCCACCACCCTCTTCGACGCCGCCTGACCGGTGGGACGGCCGCCGGCGACCGGGTGCCGCGAGCCATGGCCCCGATGCAGCCACTCGACTCGCCCCGGAGTCAGAGGCGGGGTCAGCGGGTCCGACCCTCATCGGGACCTCGGTCCCTGGACCGATCGGGGACCATGAGGTCTGATGGTGCCGGAACCCAGGACAAGGAGGCCGTCATGCGGGCCCTCGTGGTCTACGAATCGATGTTCGGCAACACCGAAGCGGTCGCCCGCGCGATCGCTGACGGGCTGTCGACCTGGGCCGAGGTCACCATCCATGAGATCCGATCGGCGCCTCAGGCGGTCGACGACGAAGTCGATCTGCTCGTGGCCGGGGGACCGACCCACGCCTTCGGCCTCAGCCGGGAGTCGACCCGTCAGGACGCCGCCACCAAGGGTGGCGACGCCGAGGCCGCCGCCGGCATCGGGCTGCGGGAGTGGATCGAGGCCCTCCGGCCGTCGCCGGGGGTGAGCGTGGCCACGTTCGACACCCGGGTCCATCGGCCGAGGGTCCCCGGCTCGGCGGCGCGGGCCGCCCGCAAGCGGCTGCGGGCGCATGGCTTCCCGGCCCTCGACCCCCCCACCACCTTCTGGGTGGAGGGGACGTCGGGGCCGCTGGTCGACGGCGAGGAGGACCGGGCTCGTCGCTGGGGGGCCGAACTGCTCGAGGCGCTACGGGAGCAACAGGCCCAGCGGGCCGGATCGACCACCACCCGGTGACCCCCCGGCGGTCCCTTCAGGTGGCCTCCGACCCCTCCGACGGGGACCTTCGGCCCTTCTGATCCGGCCCTCCCCGACGGACACTCGGTCGGTACCGGCCGACGACCCGCGGAGAACTGACCCATGGGCCACAACCACGATCTGCTCCACGACCTCCGGGAACCCACCCGTTCGCTGCGCAAGGCCATCCCCGACGCCTGGTCGGGGTTCGTCGCCCTGCACGCCGGGGCCATGGCCGACGGCGAGGTGCCCACCCGGCTGAAGGAGGCCGCGGCCCTCGCCATCTCCGTGGCGAAACGCTGCGACGGGTGCATCGCGGCCCACGCCCGCTCGTCCGCCAAGGCCGGCGCCACCCCCGGCGAAGTGGCCGAGATGCTCGGCGTCGCCCTGCTCATGGACGGCGGCACGGCCTCGGTCTACGCCCCTCGGGCGTGGGAGGCCTTCATGGAGTTCCACGACGAGCAGGCGGCTGACGCCGCACCGCAGTCATGACCGACCCCATCGCCTGGTTCCAGGACCTGACCCGGGCCGACACCGCGTCCGTCGGGGGCAAGGGGGCCAACCTCGGCGAGTTGAGCCGGGCCGGCTTCCCGGTCCCCCCGGGCTTCGTCGTGACCGCTGCGGGCTACACGGCGGCGATGGACGAGGCCGGTGTGCGCTCCGGGCTGCTGGCCCGCTTCGCCGAGGCGTGCGCCGCCGCCGACGACCCCGCCGCCTTGGCGGTCGCGGCCGACGAGTTGAAGGCCATGGTCGCCCGAGCGGGCCTGCCCGACGCCCTGCGGGCCGTCGTGCTCGACGCCTACCACCGGTTGGGTGCGGACGTGGCGGTGGCCGTCCGGTCGTCGGCCACGGCCGAGGACACCGCCGGCACCTCGTTCGCCGGCATGCACGAGACCTTCGCCAACGTGGTCGGTGACGAGTCGGTGATCGACCGCATCGTCGACTGCTGGACCTCGCTCTACGGCCAACGGGTCATCGCCTACCGCGCCGCCCGGGACCTCACCGACGAGCCGTCGATCGCCGTCGTGGTGCAGCAGCTGATCGCCTCGGAGCGGGCCGGGGTGCTGTTCACCGCCGACCCCTCGACCGGCAACCGGGACCGCATCGTGGTCGAGGGCGCCTTCGGCTTGGGCGAGGTCGTGGTCGGCGGCCAGGTCGAGCCCGACACCTACGTCCTCGACAAGGACGGGCCCCGCCTGACCCAGACCCGCATCGGCCACAAGGGCCACGCTCTGCTCGCCGACGCCCACGGCGGCATCGAGCGCGTCGAGGCCACCGTCGAGCAGGCCCGCCGACGGGTGCTGACCGACGACGAGGCGGTCGCTCTGGCCCGCATGGGCCTGCAGATCGAGGCGCACTACGGCGGCGAGCCCCAGGACATCGAGTGGGCGATCGCCGACGACACCACGTATCTCCTCCAGGCCCGGCCCATCACCAGCCTCGACGAGAGCCCAACCGAAGCCGTGGCCGCCGCCGGGGGTGAGGTGCTCCTCCAGGGCCTCGCCGCGTCGACCGGGCAGGCCAGTGGCCCGGTCCGCCTGCTCCAGTCCCCCGACGAGGGTGACCAGCTTGAGGCCGGTGAGATCCTGGTCGCGCCCATGACGAACCCGGACTGGGTGCCGACCATCCGCCGGGCTGCCGCCGTGGTCACCGACGGCGGGGGCATGACCTGCCACGCCGCCATCGTCACCCGCGAGCTGGGCGTGCCCTGCATCGTCGGCACCCGGACGGGCACCACCACGCTGCGAAACGGCGAAATGGTCACCGTCGACGGGGCCCGCGGCGTCGTCACCGCCGGGGCCGCCCCCGCGGCCGCCGTACCCGCGTTGAGCGCCGTCGGCCGGGACGCGCCCGCCACCCCGGCGACGCCCGAGGCGCTGGCCACCCGCCTCTACGTCAATCTGGCGATGGCCGACCACGCCGAGGCGGTCGCCGCCCAGCCCGTCGACGGCGTGGGCCTGCTGCGGGCCGAGTTCCTCGTCACCGACGCCCTCGGCGGCGTCCACCCCCGCGAGCTGCTGGCCCGAGGGGAGGCCGACCAGTTCGTGGACCGCATGGCCGAGTCCCTGCTGCGCATCACCCGGCCCTTCGCCCCCCGGCCGGTCGTGTACCGGACCATCGACTTCCGGACCAACGAGTTCCGTGGCCTCGAGGGCGGCGAGGCGTTCGAGCCGGTCGAGTCCAACCCCATGATCGGCTTCCGGGGCTGTTACCGCTACATCCAGCAGCCGGACCTCTTCGCCCTGGAGCTGGAGCTTCTGGCCCGGGTCCGCGAGGAGACGCCCAACCTCCACCTGATGATCCCCTTCGTCCGCACCCGCTGGGAGCTGGAGGCGTGCCTCGAGGCGGTCGACGCCAGCCCTCTCGGCGGACAGCGCGGGCTGCACCGGTGGGTCATGGCCGAGGTCCCCTCGGTGGTCTACCGCCTGCCCGAGTACGCGGCCATGGGGATCGACGGCGTCTCCATCGGCTCCAACGACCTCACCCAGCTCATGCTCGGCGTCGACCGCGACTCCGAGACCTGCGCCGACCTGTTCGACGAGTCCGACGAGGCCGTGCTCGACGCCATAGCCCGCATCATCGGCGGGGCCAGGGAGGCCGGCATCACCTCCTCGCTGTGCGGCCAGGCCCCCTCCAACCGACCGGAGTTCGCCGAGCACCTCGTCCGCCTCGGGATCACCTCGGTCTCGGTGGACCCCAGCGCCGCCGAGCGCACCCGGGCCGTGATCGCCGCCGCCGAACGACGCATCCTGCTCGACGCCGCCCGCCGCCGGGAGGGCTGACGGCAGTGGCCTGGGCGACCATCGAGAAGTCGTCCTGGCCCAACGGCGTCGTGCCCAACGTCGTCGACCTCGACGCCGTGGCGGCTCGCTTCACCTGGGACGACGCCCGGGCCCGCCTCGACGGCCTCCCTGACGGCAAGGGCCTCAACATCGCCCACGAAGCGGTCGACCGTCACGCCGCCGACGCCGACCGCCGCCACCGGGTCGCCCTGCGCTGGCTGCGCCGCGACGGCAGCTTCACGGAGGCCACCTACGCCGACTTGGCCGGACAGACCAACCAGTTCGCCAACGCCCTCCGGGCCATGGGCGTCGGGAAGGGCGACCGGGTGTTCACCCTGCTGGGCCGGATCCCCGAGCTCTACGTCACCGCCCTGGGGACCCTGAAGAACGGCAGCGTGCTCAGTCCCCTGTTCTCGGCGTTCGGTCCCGACCCCCTGTACCAACGCCTGCGTCGCGGCGACGGTCGGGTCCTGGTCACCACCCCGGGCTTCTACCGTCGCAAGGTCGCCCCCATCCGGGATCGCCTACCCGCCCTCGAGCACATCGTGCTCGTCGACGGGGAGGACACCGACGGCACCCTTGAGTTCCACCACCTCGTCCACGGCGCCTCGACCCGCTTCGAGATCCCGCCCACCGACCCCGAGGACATGGCCCTCCTGCACTTCACCAGCGGGACCACGGGCACGCCCAAAGGGGCCGTCCACGTCCACGGCGCCGTGGTCGCCCACCACGCCACGGGTTGGTCGGCGCTGGACCTGCACCCCGAGGACGTCTTCTGGTGCACGGCCGATCCGGGCTGGGTGACCGGGACCTCCTACGGCATCATCGCCCCCCTCACCCACGGTGTGACCAGCATCGTGGACGAGGGCGACTTCGACGCCGAGCGCTGGTACCGGACGCTGCAGGACCAGCGGGTGACCGTCTGGTACACGGCCCCGACGGCCCTGCGCATGCTGATGCGAGCCGGCGCCGACCTGGCCCGGGAGTACGACCTGTCCGCCCTGCGCTTCGTGGCCAGCGTGGGCGAGCCCCTGAACCCCGAGGCCGTGGTCTGGGGCCAGGAGGCCCTGGGCCTGCCGATCCACGACAACTGGTGGCAGACCGAGACCGGCGGGATCATGATCGCCAACCTGGCCGGCGCCGACATCCGCCCCGGCTCGATGGGACGGCCACTGCCCGGCGTCGACGCCGTCGTGCTGGCCCGCGGCCCGGACGGACGGGCCCGGGTCACCGACGACGAGGTGGAGGTGCTCGAGGAACCCGACGTCGACGGGGAGCTGGCCCTGCGACCGGGTTGGCCCTCGATGTTCCGGGGCTACCTGCACGACGACGAGCGCTACGCGAAGTGCTTCGCCGGCGGCTGGTACCTGACCGGTGACGTGGCCCGGCGCGACACCGACGGCAGCTTCTGGTTCGTGGGCCGGGCCGACGACGTCATCAAGTCGGCCGGTCACCTGATCGGGCCCTTCGAGGTGGAGAGCGTCCTCATGGAACACGCGGCCGTCGTCGAAGCCGGCGTCATCGGCGTGCCCGACCCCGTCGCCGGCGAGGTGGTCAAGGCCTTCGTCACCCTGCGCCCGGGCTTCGAGCCCGACGACGAGCTCCGCCTCCAGCTGATCGGCTTCGCCCGCAAGCACCTCGGCACGGCGGTGGCCCCGCGGGAGATCGCCTTCGACCAGGACCTGCCCCACACCCGGAGTGGCAAGATCATGCGCCGCCTCCTCAAGGCCCGCGAGCTGGGCCTGCCCCAGGGGGACCTGTCGACGCTGGAGAAGCCCGCTTGAACGACCCTGACCCCGACCCGGCCCAGGACCGTCACCTGCTGACCGAGATGCTGCGCATCCGACGCTTCGAGGAGCGCTGCGTCGAGCTCTACAGCGCGGCCAAGATCCGCGGGTTCATGCACCTGGCCATCGGCCAGGAGGCGGTGGCGGTCGGGGTCATGGGCGCCCTGCGGCCCGACGACGCGGTCGTGGCCACCTACCGGGACCACGGCCACGCCCTGGCCCGGGGCATCCCCGCCGGCCCCCTGATGGCCGAGATGTTCGGCCGGGTCGAGGGCGTCAGCCGGGGTCGGGGCGGCTCCATGCACGTCTTCGACGCCGCCACCCGCTTCTACGGGGGCAACGCGATCGTCGGCGGGGGCCTGCCCGTGGCCGCCGGCCTGGCCCTGGCCGACCACCTCCTGGGCCGGGACCGGGTGACGGCCTGCTTCTTCGGTGAGGGGGCGGTGGCCGAGGGCGAGTTCCACGAGACCATGAACCTGGCCCGGCTCTGGGACCTGCCGGTGCTCTTCGCCTGCGAGAACAACCTCTACGCCATGGGCACCGCCCTGGGGCGGTCCGAGTCCCAGACCGACCTGGTGCGCAAGGCCGAGGCCTATGCCGTGACCGCCCGGGCCGTCGACGGCATGGACGTGACCGCGGTGGCCGCCGCCGCCGGGCAGGCCGTCGACGAGATCCGGGCCGGCACCGGGCCCGTCTTCCTCGAACTGAAGACCTACCGGTTCCGGGCCCACTCCATGTACGACCCCGAGCGCTATCGGGCCAAGGAGGAGGTCGAGGACTGGAAGAGTCGGGACCCTATCCCCCGGCTACAGGCCGAACTGGTCGCCGTCGGCGCCCTCGACGACGGCGGCCTGGCCGCCATCGAGGCCGACATCACCACTGAGGTGGACGCGGCAGTGGCCATGGCCGAGGCCGGGACGCTCGAGCCGGTGGCGGACCTCACCCGGTTCGTGTACAGCGAGGCGGCCCCGTGACCACCTACCGCGAGGCGATGCGCGAGGCCCTGCGCGACGCCCTGACCCGGGACGAGCGGGTGTTCCTGATGGGCGAGGACGTCGGCGCCTACGGCGGCTGCTTCGCGGTCAGCCTCGGCCTGCTCGAGGAGTTCGGCCCCGAACGCATCCGGGACACGCCGCTGTCCGAGTCGGCCTTCGTGGGCGCGGGCATCGGCGCCGCCCTGGGCGGTATGCGACCGATCGTCGAGATCATGACGGTCAACTTCAGCCTGCTCGCCCTCGACCAGATCGTGAACACGGCGGCGGCCCTGTCGCACATGTCGGGCGGGCAGTTCCACGTCCCCCTGGTGATCCGCATGACCACGGGGGCCGGTCGCCAACTCGCCGCCCAGCACTCCCACAGCCTGGAGGGCTGGTACGCCCACGTCCCTGGCCTGCGGGTCGTGGCCCCGGCGACCCTGGCGGACGCCCGGGGCATGCTCTGGACGGCGCTGGAGGACCCCGACCCGGTGATCATCTTCGAGCACGGCGCCCTCTACAACGTCGAGGGCGCGCTCGACCCGGACGCCGGGCCGACCGACATCGACAAGGCGGCGGTGCGCCGGGCGGGCGAGGACCTGACCCTCATCGCCTTCGCCGGCACGGTGGGCAAGGCCCTGGAGGCGGCCGAGGACCTGGCCGACGAGGGCGTCTCGGCCGAGGTCATCGACCTCCGCACCCTGCGCCCCCTGGACACCGCGACGCTGCTCGAATCGGTCACCCGGACCCACCGGGCCGTCGTGGTCGACGAAGGGTGGCGCACCGGCAGCCTGGCCGCGGAGATCAGTGCCCGCCTCGCCGAGCAGGCCTTCTACGAGCTGGACGCGCCCGTCGCCCGGGTGTGCAGCGCCGAGGTACCGATCCCCTACGCCCAACACCTCGAGCAGGCCGCCCTCCCCCAGGTTCGGACCATCGTGGCCGCCGCCCGCGGCGTACTGGCGGGCTGAGCCGTGGGTGACTTCTGCATGCCGTCACTGGGCGCCGACATGGACTCCGGCACCATCGTCGAGTGGCGGGTCGGCCCCGGCGACACCGTGCACCGGGGCGACATCGTCGCCGTCGTGGACACCGACAAGGCCGACATCGACGTCGAGGTCTTCGAGGACGGCGTCATCGAGGAGCTCCTGGTGGAGCCCGGCGTCGAGGTGGCCGTCGGCACCCCGCTGGCCCGTCTCAGCGGGACGGGAGCGACGGCCACCACTGCGGTGCCGGCCCCGCTGACTGCGGTCCCGGCCCCCGAGGCCTCGGTCGCCGAGGGGGCCGAGGTCGGCCCCACCGAAGCCCCTCCGGCGGCGGCCACCGACTCGGGCCGGGTACGGGCGTCGCCACGGGCCCGGCGCCTGGCCGCCGAGCGGGGCATCGACCTGCACGCCGCGGCGGGATCGGGGCAGGGGGGCGCCGTGGTCACCGCTGACCTCGAGGGCGTCGCCGCCGCGCCCGCACCGGGCCCGGCCAGGCGCAAAGGCGAGGCCGAGCGCCAGGCCGCCATGCGCCGGGCCATCGGGGAGCTCATGGCCCGCTCCAAGCGGGAGATCCCCCACTACCACCTGGGCACGACGGTCGACCTCGCCACGGCCATGGACTGGTTGGCCGCCGCCAACGCCGAACGGCCGGTGACCGAGCGCCTGCTGCCCGCCGCCCTCCTGCTCAAAGCAACCGCATTGGCGGCCGTCGAGGTCCCGGCCGTGAACGGGTTCTGGGTCGACGGTGCCTTCCGGCCGTCCCCCGCCGCGCACCTTGGCGTCGCGGTGGCCCTGCGAGGGGGCGGCCTGGTGGCCCCGGCCCTGCACGCCGCCGAGGCGCTCAGCCTGGACGACCTCATGGCCGGGCTGCGGGACCTGGTCAGCCGGGCCCGTTCCGGGCGCCTGACCGGCTCGGAGATGGCCGACCCGAGCCTGACCGTCACCAACCTCGGCGACCAGGGCGCCGAGGAGGTGCTGGGTGTCATCTACCCACCCCAGGTGGGCCTGGTCGGCTTCGGCCGCATCGTCGAGCGGCCCGTCGCCGTGGACGAGATGCTCGCCGTGCACCCGACCGTCCGGGCCACCCTCGCCGCCGACCACCGGGTCACCGACGGCCATGAGGGAAGCCGCTTCCTGGCGGTGCTCGACCGCCTGCTCCAGAACCCCGACGACCTGTGAGGCCACGATGACGGCGATGACCACCGACGACGCCCGCGCCCTGCTGGTCCGCCTGCTGGGCCGGATCGCCCCCGAGGTCGACCTCGACGACATCGGCCCCGACGAGACCCTTCAGGAGGCGGCCGACCTGGACTCGATGGACTTCCTCAACCTCATGACCGCCGTCTACGAGGAGGCCGGCGTCGAGGTGCCCGAGCGCGACTACCCCGCCCTGTCGACCGTCACCGGCTTCACCACCTACCTCGCCGCCATCACCGGTCCCTGAGGGCGTCCCACTTGACGGAGGCCGACCGGTCTGGTCGCGTCCGGGCCCATGCCCAGCGACGTGCAACTGAAGGTCATGAACGCGCTCCACAAGGTCGTGCTCAAAGCCAGCTTCGGCAAGCTCGGGGCCAACCTTCTGGGGATGCCGGCTTTCGAGCTGATCACCACCGGGCGCAAGAGCGGCCAGCCCCGGTCGGTCATGCTCACCTCCCCCCTCCAGGAGGGCGACACCATCGCCGTCGTGGCCTCCAAGGGGGGCAACGACGAGCACCCGGCGTGGCTCCTCAACCTGCGGGACGACCCCGCCGTGCAGGTGCGTTACCCCGGCCAGGCTGCCCGGCCCATGACGGCCCGCATCGCCGACGCCCAGGAGCGGGCCCGACTGTGGCCAGTCATCACCGAGGACCACGACAACTACGCCGGCTACCAGAAGAAGACCGACCGGGAGATCCCGGTGGTCCTGCTCGAGCCGCGGTCCTGACGGCGCGAGCGCTGCGGGCCGAGCGCACCTGGCGTTCGGCCCGTCCGGCGCCGGAGGTGTGGGCGACGGCGCTGGACTTCGCCGCGTACCGGACGTGGTGGCCGTGGCTGACCGACTTCGAGCCGCCGCCCTTGCGCGCCGGGGCGACCACGCGGGCCGTCGTGCGGGCCCCGGCGGGCTACCGCCTCGCCATTCGCCTGATCCTGACCGAGGTCGAGGCCCCGCATCGCACCGTCATCGCCGTGACCGGTGACGTCGAGGGCGAGTCGACGGTCACGGTCCGCCCCCTCGAGGACGGGACGGAGGTGACTTTGGCCTGGTCCCTGGCGCCGCGGCGGCCGTTGCTGCGGTTCCTCAGCGTCGTGGCCCGACCGATCCTGGTTCGGGGCCACGACCGCATCCTCGACGACGGCCTGCGCCGCTGCCTCAGCGCCACCGGCCTGGACCTGGTCGAGTGCCCCCGACCAGAGGTCAGCCCGGGCCGGTGACCGCGGCCAGGATCGCTTCGATGGCGGCGTCGGCCAGGGCCCGCATCTCGTCGTCGGTGCGGTCCTGGATGGGATGGGGCACGAAGACCCGTGCCGCGGGGAAGCCCAGGGCCGCGGCCTGGGTCTCGGCGGCCTGGATGAACTCGGTGGAGGCGAGGAAGACCCCGGGGACGCCCCGTCGCTCCAGGTCGGCGATGTCGTGCACACTGCACGACGTGCAGGAGCCTCAATCGGCGAGGGCCTCGATGACCACGTGGCAACGCTGGGCGATCTCGTAGCGGAGGTCGGCGGGGGCGGGCTTGGTGAAGGTGGGCTTGGCGAAGCGCTCGACCGTCGCCCCCCGGTCCCGCAGGTGGGCCTCCATCTGGTCGAGGAAAACGTCGCCCCGGGGCTTGCTGATGTCCAGCAGCCCCACGGTCAGGCCCTCGATCGACGCCGGCCGGCCCAGGAGTGTGCGCTCGGCCGGGCTGGCCTCGGCGGTGGGATCGAGCACGACGCTCATGGTCTGATCTCCTTGGTCACGGGCTCGCTGCCCCCCTGGCCGCTGACCCAGCCCCCGATGATGGCAGAGAAGAGGCCGGCGCCCCCGCCGGCATGGACCACCAGCAGGCCGCCGGCTCGGAACTTGGGCAGGGTCATCGCCGCGAAGGCGTCGGGGAGTCCCTCGGCGATGCCGCCGGCGCCCCGGACCAGTTCCTGGCCGTCGATGGTCAGCAGCGCGGTCAGCTCGTCGATCAGGCGCTGACGGGTCCAGCCTGCCTCGCGGAACACCCGGGCGTGCTCGGGGGAGACGACCAGGACGGCGTCGAAGCCGAGGACCAGCTTGGGGTGGGCGGTGGTGCGCAGGCAGGCCGCCATCGAGCGGGCCAACGAATCGGCCTCCCGGGACAACTGGTCGACGATCCCCCGCACCCCTTCGCCGGCGAAGAGGGTCACGGCGTCGACACCGGGCTCGAGGCCCCGGTGCACCGACAGCGCTTCCCAGGGCGAGCCCTCCTCGTCCTCGGCGAAGCAGAAGCTGAGCTTGCCGGGATGGCCGAGGGTGGCCCGGTCGACCCCGCCGGGACGGCCGCCACCGACGTTGCGGATGACCAGCTGCAGGGCCCGGCCGATGGTCAGGTTGGCCCGGTTGCCCTGGCCGAGGGCGTTGCCCCCGCTGTTCATGCCGAGGCGGCGGGCCAACGGGCCGTTGACCACGATCAGCGGCCCGGAGAAGTAGGTGGTGGCCAGCAGGCCGTGCATGTTGAACTCATCGGTGCAGGCGGCCTCGACGGCGGCCAGCACCACGGGCAGGTACTCCGGGCGACAGCCCGCCATGACGGCGTTGACGGCCACCTTCTCGACCGTGCACTCGACCAGGTCGGGGGGCACGACGGCGACGATCTCGTCGGGGGCCCGGGTGGTGCCCTCCAGCATGCGCAGGACCCGGGCCTCGGTGGGTGGGACCACAGGCAGGCCGTCGGTCCACCCCCGCTCGAACAGGGCCTCGATCTCGTCCTCCAGGGCCGCCAGCTCGATGCGACGGCTGCGCAACACGCTCCCGCCGAAGCGCACGGCCAGCTCGTCGGTGAGGTTCGGGTCCACGCTGAGCGAGCCGCACCCCGGTCGCCACGGCGGCAGGTCGGTCCCCAGCTCGGTCACGCCGGTGAAGGCCTCCCACTGCTCCCGGTCCCAGCCCACGGTCCGGCCCGTCTCCTCGCCCGCCTCGAAGCGCAGCACCGTGGGCACGGTGTCGAGGTCGTGGTGCCAGGAGAAGTCGAGATCGGTGTCGTCGACCACACCGTCCACGCCCTCGGGGAAGTCCGGGTCGTCCTGGCTCAAGACCACCAGGTCGGTGCGGTCGGCCAGGTCGGCCAGCACGGGGGCGACGAGCACGCAGGTCGGGCAGTCCCGCTTGACCACGGCCACCAACCCGTCACGGATCATCACCACAGACTTCTGTTCGCTGTTGTCACCCGACCAGTCCAGCACGACGGCGAGGGGGCCGCCGTCGGGTCGAACGATCGGGGGGATCAGCGCGGCTTGACGACCGAGCGGAAGCGGTCGCCGAGCTCGGCGAATGTGGCGTCCAGGGCCTCGGACACGGCCCCGCCGACGTCTTTGATGTCCTCGCGCACAGCGTCGTCACGGGCGGCGGCACCGAGGGCACCGAAGGCCTTCTCGACGGCGTCGCCGATGGCTCGCAGTGCCTCCTTCACCTTGGCCTCGTCGTCGCGGCCCTCGGCCGCCGCCTGCTCGAAGTGCAGTTGCAGCTTCAGGCCCAACTCGTTGAGCTGCGTGCCCACGTCGTTCCAACTCGCCCTCGTGTCGGTCATGGCCGACTCCTCTCTCATCGATCTCTCCTCAGCCAACACCGGGACGGCGGCCCGGACCAGGGCCGGAAGTCCCGCGCCGGACAGAATCTCGCCGTGACCAGAGGTCACCCTGACCGGGTTCGCCGCGAAGTCGCTCTCGCGCGGGTGAGCCCGGGGGTCACATCCGGGCCGAGAGCCCGCCCACGGGCGTCGGGCATGAGCGGACCCTGGATCGGCCCTGCAAGGCTGTTTCCGTGGACGCAGCCGCGTGGGACGAGCGTTACCGGACGAGTGAGCTGATCTGGACGGCGGAGCCGAACCGCTTCGTGGTCGAGGTGCTGGCCGGCGAGCCGCCCGGCGTAGGGCTCGACCTGGCGTGCGGCGAGGGGCGCAACGCCGTGTGGCTGGCCGAGCAGGGCTGGACGATGACCGCGGCCGACTTCTCCGGTGAGGCCCTGGCCAAGGCGGCGGCCTTGGCCGGGGCCCGTGGGGTCGAGGTGGCTCTCGTGCAGGCCGACGCCGTCACCTGGTCACCACCCGCCGACCAGGACCTCGTCCTCCTCGCCTACCTGCACCTCCCGCCGGCGGAGCGCACCGCGGTGCTGGGCCACGCCGTCGGCGCGTGCGGGCCCGGCGGGCAGGTGGTCGTGGTCGGCCACGCCCGAGCCAACCTGGCCGGCGGCTACGGCGGGCCCCAGGAGGCCACGATCCTGCTCGAGCCCGACGAGGTGGCCGCCGGCCTGACGGCGGGCGGGGCCGAGGTCCTGCGGGCGGAGCACGTCACCCGCACGGTGAGGACTGACGAGGGCGAGCAGACGGCCATCGACACGCTGGTGGTGGCCCGCCGGCCCTGAGCCAGCCCGGCCCGGCGACGCGGTTGCTACCCCCGGGGGTACCCGATATGGTACCCCCTAGGGTATCGAGAGGAGCCACTGTGGAGCTGCCCGAGGAGACCATGACCGACCTGCACCGGCGCCTACGCAAGGTGGAGGGCCAGATCCGGGGCATCCAGGCGATGCTGGCGGACGGCCGGGACTGCCGTGACGTCGTCACCCAGATGTCCGCCGCCGGCAAGGCGATGGACCAAGCGGGCTTCCTGCTCGTGTCGGCCGGGCTCCAGTGGTGCCTCGAGGACCCCGAGCGCTCGGCGGCCGAGGGCTACGACCTCGCCGACGTCCAGAAGATGTTCCTGAAGCTGGCCTGAGGCGCGGAGCGATGACCCTTCTCGACGAACGCCCCGACGATGCCGACGACGACATCGGGCCCGGCGACCGCCCCGACGATGCCGACACCGCCTGGTTCGCCCGGCTCGCCCGCTTCTCCGCCCGCCGGCGCCGGCCGATCATGGCGCTGTGGCTGCTGCTGGCGCTGGCCGCCGCCCCCCTCGCCCTCACCCTGACCGGGGCGCTCTCCGGGGCGGGCTGGGAGGCCCAGGGCTCAGTCGCCCAACAGGTGAGGGACGAGCTCCGTCGGGACTTCCCCGCGCTCGGGGCGGAGGCGGCGGTGGTCGTCTACACCCAGGACACACCGATCCTCGAGGACCCGAGCGGCCTGCAGGCTGTCGTCGCCGACCTGGCCGACGCCCCCGGCACGGCTTCGGTGGTGGACCCGACCGGCCTCCCGCCCGAGGCCGGCCTCATCGACCCGACGGGACAGACGGCGCTGGTGCCCGTCGCCCTCGAAGGTCGCGAGGACGCCGACCTCCCCGAGTCGGCCGGCGAGTTGATCGCCTACGTCGACGACCTCGCCCTGCCCGACGGCGCCCAGGTCGAGGTGACCGGCGAATGGCCGGTCTGGAGCGACTTCAACGGCGAGAACGAGGAGGCCCTGCACCTGGCCGAGCTGGTCTCGGGCCTGCCCACGATCGTCCTGCTGGCCGTGGCCTTCGGCTCGGCCGTCGCCGCCGGCCTGCCCCTGCTGCTGGCCGTGGCCGGGATCGCCGTGGGCTTCGCCGCCATCCACCTGCTGACCGGTGTGACCCCCCTGTCGGTCTGGTCGATGAACTTCTCGATGATGATCGGCCTCGCCGTCGGCATCGACTACAGCCTCTTCATCGTGTCCCGCTACCGCGAGGAGCGGGAGGAGGGCCGGGATCCCGTGTCGGCGCTGGCGGGGACGATGACCACTGCGGGCAAGGCCGTGTTCCTGTCGGCCCTCACCGTCGTCCTCTCGCTGGCCGCGGTGTTCGTGGTACCGGTGATGGTCTTCCGTTCGATGGCCCTCGGCATGATCCTCTCGGTGGTGGCCGTGGCCACGGCCTCCCTGACCCTGCTGCCCGCCGTCCTGGTCAGCCTGGGCGACCGGGTCCTGACCGTGCGCCGCGGCAAGGTGGTCGACCCTGACCACGACGCCGAGGGGCGCTGGGCCCGCTGGACGGGTCGGGCCCTCGAACGTCCCGGGCGAACCCTGGCCCTCGGCCTCGTCCTCCTCGGCCTGCTGGCCGTTCCGGCCGTCGGGATGCGCCTCGGCATGCCCGGGGCGCGCGTGGTCGACGAGGGCCGTTCCAGCCGCGACGGCTACGAGCTGGTCGTGGGCGCCTTCGGCGAGGGGGCCCCCGCCCCACTGTTCATCACGGTGAACGACGCCGACGCCGAGGCCGTGGCCGACCTCGCCGCCGAGGACCCGGGCGTCGTCGACGCCCGCATCGTGGCCCCGACCGGCCCCTCCGGTCGGGCCGTCGTGCGGGTCACCCCCGCCACTGCGGTCGACTCCCAGGAGACCTCCGACCTCGTCGGACGGCTACGCACGGGCCTCGACGATGCCGTCCCCGACGTCGCCGTGGGCGGGCCCGGGGCCCAGAACCACGACCTGACCGCTGCTCTCACCGGGTCGGCCCCCCTGGCCATCGCGCTGATCATGGCCCTGGCGTTCGTGCTCCTGCTGGTCGTGTTCCGCAGCCTCACGGTGGCGGTGACCTCGGTGCTGCTGAACCTGCTCGGCGTGGCCGCCAGCTTCGGCTTCGCCACCCTGGTGTTCCAGCACGGGGTGGGGGCGTCGCTGATCGGCATCCAGCACCAGGGCTTCGTCGACGCCTGGGCGCCCCTGTTCTTCTTCGCCCTGCTCTTCGGCCTCTCGATGGACTACCAGCTCTTCCTGCTGGCGGCCATCAAGGAGCGCTACGACGCCACCGGCGACACCCAACGGGCCATTCGGGAGGGCATCGCCCGCACCGGCCGGCCGATCACCAACGCCGCCCTCATCATGATCGTGGTGTTCATCGCCTTCGGCGTGACCGGACCGATCCCTCCGACCGAGCTGGGGGTCACGCTGGCCGTGGCCGTCCTCCTCGACGCCACCGTGATCCGGATGCTGCTGGTCCCCGCCCTGTTCGGCCTCCTCGGCGACCGGACCTGGTGGCTCCCCGCCGCCCTGGATCGCCGCCTGCCCCATGTCCGCTTCTCGCACTGAGAGGATCGATCCCATGTTCTTCCACCAGTACCAACTCGGGTGCCTGTCGCTCTACAGCTACCTGATCGGGGACGAGACCACCGGCCGGGCGGTCGTGGTCGACCCCCAGCGGGACATCGCCGAGTACGTGGCCGACGCCGAACGTCACGGTCTGCACATCGAGCGGGTCCTGGAGACCCACTTCCACGCCGACTTCCTGTCCGGCCACCTCGAACTGGCGGCGGCGACCGGGGCGGTCATCTCCTACGGTGACGTCGCCGAGCCCGACTTCCCCATCCAGGCCCTGGCCGACGGGCAGCGCCTGTCACTGGGCGAGGTCGAACTGGAGATCCGCCACACGCCCGGGCACACGCCCGAGTCCATCTCGATCGTCGTATACGAGCGGTCCGGGGCCGAGCCGTGGGGGGTGCTGACCGGCGACACCCTGTTCATCGGTGACGTCGGCCGACCCGACCTGCTCACCTCCATCGGCTGGACGGCCGACGACCTGGCCCGACGCCTCTACCGGTCGCTGCACGACCAGCTGATGACCCTGCCCGACGCCACCCGGGTCTATCCGGCCCACGGCGCGGGCTCGGCCTGCGGCAAGAACCTGTCCACCGCGGCCGAGTCGAGCATCGGCGAGCAGCGGGCCGGCAACTACGCCCTCGCCCCCATGACCGAGGACGCCTTCGTGGAGGCCGTGACCGAGGGCCAGGGGGTGGCTCCGCTCTACTTCGCCTTCGCCGCCGACGCGAACCGGCGGGAGCGGGAACTGCTGGACGACCAGGAGGCCCCCGTCGCCGTGAGCCTGGACGAGGCCCTGGCCCGAGCCGAGGCCGGCGCGGTCCTGCTCGACACCCGGGCCCCGGAGTCCTTCGCCTCGGGCCACGTCCAGGGCTCGGTCAACGTGGGCCTGGACGGTCGCTTCGCCGAGTACGCCGGGGACGTGATCCGGCCCGGCCAGGAGGTCGTGCTCCTGAGTGACCCCGGGCAGGGCACCGAGGCCAGGGTCCGCCTGGCCCGGATCGGCTTCGACGCCGTGATCGGCGAGGTCCCCGACGTCGAGGCCGCCCTGGCCGCCCGGCCCGAGGTGGCGGCGACCGCCCCGCGGCTGCCGGTGCACGAGGTCCAGGCGTGGCTCGCGGAGGA
>Ga0315283_10000280_pt1 | contig 35853 bp, 40 predicted proteins | sample YL17G09_0_MG_FD_204541 | JGI IMG/M metagenome (GOLD analysis project Ga0315283, IMG submission 204541) | Sediment microbial communities from Yellowstone Lake, YNP, Wyoming, USA - YL17G09_0 | ecosystem: Environmental > Aquatic > Freshwater > Lake > Sediment | place: USA: Wyoming | collected...
ACCAAGCTCACCAGTGCGCTCTGGATGACGTAGTTGTCGTTGCCCCAGATGATGCCCTTCTCGTAGGCATGAAAGGTGCGCGGGCGGTGGCCCGAAGCCTTGGTCTTGTAGGCCCAATCAGCGGCCTGGCGAAGCTTGGCCACCGAAATACCCGTGGCCTTGGAGCCGTCCTCGAGCGACATGCGGTTGACCTTCATCGCGTCGTCGAAGCCGCGCGTGTTCTTCGCGATGTAGTCCTTGTCGTGCCAGCCCTGGTCGACCACGTAGGTGAGCAGCGTGTTGAAAAGCGCCGTGTCCGAGCCCGGCTCGATGTCCAGGTGCAGCACGTTGTCCTTGCCCGCGATCTGCTCGCAGATGGCGACGGTGGCCGAGCGACGCGGGTCGACGATGATGACCTTGGCGGCAGCAGCGGTCTCGCCCGGGAACCACTTCTTCTTCTTGTCGACAGTGCTGCCGTTCAGGTTCGGCAGCCAGTGGTTGAGGAAGTAATTGGTCTGCGTCTCGTAGGAGTTGCAGCCCGTCGCAATGATGCAGTCGGATAGCTGCGCGTCCTCGTAGCTATTGTTCAACTCACCCACGCCCATGTCGCGCGTGGCATGGCATTCGCTGTTGTAGGCCGGCCGGTTGTGGATGCGCACCATCGGCGTCTGCAGCGCCGAGAACATCAGCTTGCCCGTGCCCCAGGTGTTCTCGAAGCCGCCGCCCGCACCGCCATGGTCGAAACAGTCGTACAGCAGGCCGCTCGGGCCGTCGGTGTCGAGGATCTTCTTCGTCAGGCCCGCATAAATGGCAAGTGCGTTGTCCCAACTGGTGTCGAGCCACTTATCGCCGCGGTTGACGCGCGGATTCTTCAGGCGTTCCTTGCCGATGCCATCGTGCGCGTACATGTACGAGGCCATCTTGCCGCCGCGTGTGGACGACAGGCCGCTGTTTACGCTGCAGCCCTTGTCAGGCACGATCATGATGTTCCAGCGCTTGCCACTGTGATCGGTGATAGTGTTGGTCATGGCCTTGGTCATCGTGATGGCCAGAGGCGGCACCTGCTTGGTGAAGTCGACGCCGAGCGCGTTCTGCCCGGCGGCACGGCCGCCTTCGGTATTCGCGTCCCACTTGTAGACGTGGTAGCCGCAGCCCACGATGCAGAAGTGGCAGGTCATGTTGGTCTTTTGCGCGTCCTTCGGGGGCAGCGCGATGCGGTCCTTGATCGTGGTGGTCATGGCGTGCGCTCCTCAGAGGATGTTGGCCTGGCGGCCGTAGATCAGGCCGTCGACGCCAACGGCGCTGACGGTGTCGGACTTCGCGTCGTAGTCAAGCAGCACACGGGGCAGGTCCTCCGTGGCCTGGCCGCAGACCATCTGCCCGCTGTTCTCGGCGTCGAACATCGAGAAGTGGCAGCTGCACTTGAAGACTTTGGTACCGCTTTCGTAGGCAACAGGGCAGCCCATGTGCGTGCACAGGGTGCTGTAGGCGACGATGTCCTTGTTCGGACCGACGCCGCCGGGTACCGCCGAACCCATGCGCAACGCGACGCATGGGGAGCTGGGGTCGGGGTAGGTGAAGCTCACGGCCTGGTTGACGGGCATGCCACCGGCCTTGCCGACGCTGCGCTTCGGGTAGGCGAGGTTCGTCGAGGTGCTACCCACAGGGGCCGCTGCCTGCGCGCCGGTGGGCAGCAGCGCAGCGCCGGCCGTACCGACGACCGCAGCTGCACCACCGCTCGATTTAAGGAATATGCGGCGGCTGAGCTTGTGCTCTTGCATGGCTTGTCTCCTGTCTATGGTTTGAACGAACACGCTGAACAGGACTGACACCGCAATCGCCGTGCCACGACGCAGCGCCAGCTAAATCAACGACTTACAAACGCCTGATTAGGGATTGGTCCGGATGGCGTAACGCACGAGCGGGATGTACGTTACGAAAACGAAACCACCGGGGCGTGGCGTGAACCGTAGAAATCTGCTCAAAGGAACCGCCGCGCTGGTCGCGGCACCGCGCATGGCTGTGGCGCAGGAGAGGCTGCGCATCGGCCTGACCGCAGTGATCCTGGCCGATCAGGCGGCCTTTCTGGCGCGCTGGGCGGACTACCTTTCGCAGCGCCTCGCAGCGCGCGTGAACTTCATGTCGCGTGACCAGTACCAGGCCGTGCACGAACTGTTGAGCAACGGCCAGATCGAGGCGGCGTGGACCTGCGGCTACCCCTATGTGCGCTTCCAGCCCCAATTGCAACTGCTGGCCGTGCCGCTCTACAAGGGTCAGCCCGTCTACCAGTCCTACCTGATCCGACCCCTCGGCGGCGAGGTGGCTGTGCGTGGTTGGGCCGACATGGCAGGCAAGGTCTTCGCGTACTCGGACCCACTGTCGAATTCAGGCTGGTTGGTGGCGCAAGGCGAGTTCGCCTCGGCCGGCATTGCGCAGAAGGACCTGAAGCGATCCTTCTTCGCCCACGGCCACCGCAACGTGGCCGAGGCCGTGGCCTCACGTCTGGCGGACGCGGGCTCGATCGACGGCTATGTGTGGGAGACGATGCGTCTGCAGGGCATGCCAGGCGCGCTGCAGACCGAGGTGATCTGGAAGTCGCGGTTGCACGCGTTCCCGCCGCTGGTGGCCGCCGCGGGTACCGATCCGGCGAGACTGGAAGTGCTACGGCGCGTGCTGATCGGTATGCCGAACGACGAGGTTGGGCGCATGTTGTTGAAGTCGCTGAACCTCGATGGTTTCATCGCTGGTCAGCCGAGCATGTTCGACTCGATCCGGCAATTGGCTCGCAGCGTGCCGGGCTCTGGCGTGGTTGCATAGTGCTGCTCTCGCGCTTGCCTTACCGGGTGCAGATACCGCTCGGCCTGTCGCTGGCGGTGGTCATTGCGGCAGCGCTGGTGACGGCCGTGGCGGCAGAGATCTTCGCGCGCACGGCACGCTCGGACACGCTCACCACGGTCGATCGCGCGGCCCGGCTGCTGGGCGCACAGGCACTGCCTCTGCTGGCGGCAGACGACATCTGGCGGGTGTTCGCTCTGCTGCGCAATACCGCGGCCTTCCTGCCGGGTGCGGCCACCGGCCAGGCCCGCGCCGCCGTGCTCGACAGCGAGGGGCGGGTGTTCGCGAGCTCGGCGCCGCAACTGCTGCAGACTGCCCGAAGCTTGCTGGGTCAAACGGTCAGCGGGCAGCTGCTGCCGCCGACCAACGCTGTCACGCAGCGCCTGCGCATGGACCGTCCCGATGGGGCGATTGCCCTGATCGAACCCCTGCGCAGCGAGGACGGACAGGTGCTCGGCTACACCTACATCGAGGTCGACGCGCCGGTATTCGCGGCCGATTGGACGGCGCTGACACGGCCGGCGCTGATTGGTGTCGGTCTGGCCGTCTTCCTGCTCGTGCCGGTGGGTTGGTGGATCGGGCGGCGCATGACCGCGCCGGTGCTGTCAGTCGCGCGCGTCATCGAGCGCATTGGTCGGCTCGATCCGGCCGAACTGCGCCGAGAGCTTCCCCGAACCAAGGATCCCGAACTCGGGCGCATCAGCGCGGCCGTGGACCAATTGATCTCTGAGCTGCAGGTGCGAGAGCAGGCCGAGCGCCGCGCTCTGTCGGCCGAGCGCATGGCCGCCGTCGGACGCATCACGGCGGCGGTGGCGCATGAAATCAACAATCCGCTCGGCGGCCTGCTGACGGCGATGCAAACGCTCAGCGTGCATGGCGGGTCGGAAGAGACGCGCAAACGTACCCTCGACTTGCTGCGCCGGGGCCTGAACCAGATCCAGACCACGGTGGCTGCTCTGCTGCCCCAGGCCCGCATCGAAGACCGTGCGCTGGAGATCGACGACTTTGCCGACGTCGTCACGCTGGCGCACCCGGATCTTGCCCATCGCAACGTGCAATTGACGACGCAGGTCGACGTCGAATCAGCGATGCGCGTGCCCTCGGCGGTGTTGCGGCAGGTGATGCTGAACATGTTGCTGAACGGCGTTTCAGCCGCGGGCGAGCCAGGCACCGTGCACGCGGAATTGCGCGCCGACGCTGATCGTCTCGTGTTCAGCGTGGCGCACGCGGGCCGGGATCTGACGCAGGACGGCCTGGACACGATCGTTGCGGCGGAGAGTGGTGACGACCCGCGTGGCTTCGGCCTCTGGGTGTGCCGTGAGATCGCGACGCAATACGGTGGCGGCTTCGACGTGGACAGTCACCACGGGAAAGGCACCCGCCTTGTGTTCTGGATGCCCAACCGGGAAACCCATGAAGAGCCTGCTGCTGATTGAAGACGACCCGATCATGGGCGAATCGCTGGTGCAGCGATTCGAGCTCGAGGGCTATGAGGTGAGTTGGTGTCGCAGGCTCGCAGAGGCTGTCGAGGCCTTGCCGTCCGGGTTCACTGCCGTGATCAGCGATGTGCGCCTGATCGATGGCCTGGCCACGCGCTGGTTCGTGGACCTGCCCGAAGCGCAACGTGCGTTGCCGTGGTTCTTCCTGACCGGCTACGGCAGCGTCAACGACGCCATCGCCACCGTGCGGGCCGGTGCGCGCGAGTACCTCACGAAGCCCTTCGACATCGAGCGTCTTGTCGTGATGGTGCAGGAGGCCAGCTCACCGGCGGAGGTCCAGCCTGAAGACGGCGTGCTCGGCGTCTCGCCGGCCATGCGACGCGCCGAGGCTCTGGTCCACAAGGTGGCGAAGCAGCGTGTGTCGGTGCTGTTGACGGGGGAGTCAGGGGTCGGCAAGGAAGTCGCGGCGCAACTGATCCACCAATTGGGAGATCGGGCCGGCAAGGGCGAGTTCATCGCGGTGAACTGCGCGGCCGTCCCCGAGACGATGATGGAAGCCGAGTTCTTCGGCTACGAGAAGAACGCGTTCACCGGCGCCGCGCGCATGCACCGCGGCTACCTGGAGCGAGCCGACGGCGGCACCCTGTTCCTCGACGAGGTGGGTGAACTGCCCGCCAGCATGCAGGCCAAGCTTCTGCGCGCGCTGCAGGAGCGCAGCTTCTTCCGCCTGGGCTCGGAGCGGGTCACCCGCAGCGACTTCCGCATCGTCGCAGCCACCAACCGTGACCTGCATGCCGACATGGCGGCGGGCACGTTTCGCGAAGACCTCTTCTACCGCCTGGCCGTGATCCGCATAGACCTGCCGCCGCTGCGCGAGCGGCCAGAAGACATCCGTTGGCTGACCGAGCGCATGCTGCAGCAGCTGGCCCTGGAACAGGGACGGCCAGTCGCGATGTCGGAGGCCTTCTTGCGCGACGTGCTAGGGCGCACCTGGAAAGGCAATGCGCGAGAGTTGCGGTCCTATCTCGAAGAGGCGGTGGTGTTGAGCGAGGCAGGCATTCTGGATGTGCCCGAAGCGGCGGCAAAGACAAACCGCGTTGAGAAACCCGACGCTTCGGACCGAGAGTTCATTCCGTTGCACGCGATGGTTGAAGATGCCGAGAGGCGACACATCCGAAGCGCCCTGGATCGCACCGGCGGCAGTGTCATGAAGACCTCCGAACTTCTCGGGATCAGCCGCAAGACGCTGTGGGAAAAGATGAAGAAGTTGAGAATCGGCCATGACACGGCCGCAGATGCAAGCAGCTCCTGACCGACATGACGTGAGTCATGCGTCCGGATACCGGCTTCTCGCCACCGACTAGATGGCCGCCAGCCGGTACCCACGACTGACAGCTTCCTGGCGTCCCGGCGCCCTGCTCTCGATCTCGCTAGGGGCAGGTCAACGCCGATCACCAACGCGCTGAGGCGATGCCCCGCGCCGCTCTGTCAGTAATAGTCATCCTCGCGCTGGTGGCGCAGTGCTGACACCGCGACTTCGTCGTCGCTGATGATTTCGAACAGCGCTACGTAACCCGAACCGCCAAACGGAATGATCAGTTCGCGCTCCAGGGGATTGCTGTGCGCCATTCGACAGGTGTAAGGGTTGGTCTCGAGGATCCGCATCTCGTTTCGAATGGCGTCGACTGCCCTCCCCGGCAGATCAAGGTCGCCATGTTCCAGCGCCATCTCGACGAGAAAGTCCTCGAGGCGTTGCAGGTCTTCTCGAGCCTCACGCGTCAAGTGAACCGTGAATCTCACGGCTTCTTGAGCTTGCGCCGCCGCGCGCGGCGCTGTTCGTCCATCCGCGCATCGAGCCGCGCTCGCATCTGGTCGAGCACCCCATGCAACGGGTAGAACTCTCCTGTTGCCTTGGCATTGGCGAGCGACGCTCGTCCGCGCTCCAGGAACGCCTGCTGCGCCTTGCGTCGTCTGGCGGCCTGCACCGTGGCAGTCTCGACAAACTGCGACAGGCTCTCGCCCTCCAGAAGCACGCTTTCGATCTCTTCGCGCACGGTGGGTTCCACGCGCACAGGGGGCAGTTGAGCGGTCTTCATCGAACCAAGTGTAGCGCAAATGCTATGCAGTAGCTAGAGTGCAGCAGCCAGAGGGTGCGACCGACATGTGAATGGCCGGCGTGCGCTCGAGCAGATCAAGATCTTGTGTGGTCACGATTCGCCACCCCCGACAGAGCGCCATGTACAGTCGCGTAAGCGCGGGATAGTGGCGCCGAACAAGGTCGCGCGAGCTGTCTGATATTCGGCACACCAACCAGTAGTTCCGCGGGCTATCGGGCCACGAAATTCTCCAAAATATCAGACAGCATGAGGGTGATAAACAAGCACTGGCGCGGCTTACAGCCCGGTTCGGTGGTGGGACTGTTAATCCGTAGGTCCCTGGTTCGAGCCCAGGTCGGGGAGCCACCAATACGTAGTCCCATCAAGGCCTCGTGCGAAAGTCCGGGGCCTTTGTCTTTGTGGGCCAACCCGACATCCATTCGGGTGCCGAGCCTTCTCTTTCGCCCCAGTGATCTCCGCTCGGGTTTCCAGTTCCCCCCTCCAGGTAATGTCATGAACATCGAGCGAAACGTTGTACGGTTCAAGCACGCAGCACCCATGGCGGCACTGCTGGCACTCGCAGCCTGCGGCGGCGGGGGTGGCTCGGCCAATTCTGCAGCGACGCTGGTGATCGAAGGCACGGTCAGAGGTCTGCTCGGCTCGGGCCTCGTGGTGCAAAACAACGCTGCGGCGGATCAGACGATCCCGGGAGGCGCCGGCGGGTTCGTGTTCACTGGCATCCGGGAGAATGCGGCCTACAGCATCAGCGTCAAGACGCAGCCGACGTCGCCGTCGCAGACGTGTACGGTCGTCAGCAACGGGGCGGGCACGATCAGGTCCGACCCGATCCGCAATGTTGCCATCACCTGCGTCACCAACTCCTTCGCGGTGGGCGGCAGCATCAACGGGTTGACCGGGGCCGGTTTGACCTTGTCGCTCAACGGCGGCGCTGCGCAGGCCATCAGCGCTGGCACTGCCGTGGTCGCTTTCCCGCCAATCGCCAGCGGGACGCCGTACACCGTGACGATTGGCGCGCAACCCTCCGGCCAGACCTGCTCGGTCAACAATGGGGCAGGCACCGTGGGTGCAGCCGCCGTGACGGCCGTAACCGTCAGCTGCACTAACGGCACGGGCTTCACCATCGGTGGCAACGTCACCGCCCTCAGCTCCGGGGGGCTCACGCTGAGCCTGAACGGCGCTACGCCAGTCAGTCTGGCCGCAGGGATCTCCGCATTCACGCTGCCAACGTTGCTGCCGACGGGCGCCGCCTACAGCGTGACGGTCACCAGCCCCGCCAGCGCGCCCCTGAAGACCTGCCTGCTCAGCAATGCGAAGGGCCGTGTGGCGGCCAGCAATGTCACCAACATGAAGGTGTGGTGCTTCCCGAACGGGGGCATCGACTCGTACACCGGCACGTTTGCCGTGAACATCAACGGACGGCGCAACTACCTCACGCTCTGGTTCGACGGCACGTACTCGCTGGCCAGCCGAATTGACGACGCGACCTGCACCAACAGTGGCAATGGCATCGAGTACGGCGTCTACCGGCGCGCAACCGACGGGACTTTCTCGATCTCCTTTGCCCATGACAGCAACGGCGACTGTGGGCTCTGGTCGCCCGCTGCCACACCCACCGCGGGCGCGCTTGGGACGGGCTTCACCGGAACGATGGTCCGCAATGGCAACACGCTGACGCTCACATCCCCGGCCGCCAGCACCATCACCGCGGAGGCCGTCGAGTCGGTGCCGACGTCCCTGGTGGGTGCGTTCACCCGCGCCGACGGGATCGACGGCAGTTTCATCGTGTTCGAGTCCGACGGCACGTACCTCTACCAGGAGACGCAGGCGGGGGGCTACGAGAGGGGTTGTTACGCCATCAGTGGCTCGACCTTCACGACATCGCTCGCGGCGTCTTGCTCGCCGAACGGACTGCCTGCGCTCGATCTCAATGGGATCAACGGCTTCTCGGGCAGCAACGGCGCGCCGATCCCGTTCACGATCCCATCAGCGACCAGCGTCACGATTGACGGTGTGCTCTACAACCGCATCGCGCCGGCTGGCTGATGGGGCTCGAACCCACGGTGCACTGGCAAGGAACATCGTGACGCACCTGATCGCGGACTGGCCCTGACGCGGGGCCCTTCTTGCCACCCAAAGTGGCTTGGCGTTCTTGCCGCACCTGCACCGCACGACCCGCGGCCCTGAGTGGGCACGGCGCCAGCATGGCCCGGCGGCCACCGATCTCAACCAAAGGCGACTCATGACCATCGACACGAACGCAGCCACTGCCGAGCACGCGGCTCACCGGGCCCTCGGGGCCTCTGCCAAGGCTGAGAACCTGAAAGCACTTGCGGAACTCTCGGCCACCGCCGACTGCGCCCAGCAAGTTGACCATATCCGAGGGATCGTCGCAGTGACGATGGCTCAGATCGCGGCGGACGCAACGTTGGCGACGCGGGACAGCGCTGCGCAGTGGCAGAAGTGGGCATTGGGCTTGAGCGACGCCCGCCCGCTGGACCTTGCGGCCCCGGCAGTCAGGCCGTAGGTCGAGGGGCAAGACCCTCCATGAAAATGCGGGGCCTTTGTCTTTGTGGGCCAGGCTGATGTCGAGCCGGAAGTGCTGCTACCGAATGGTCCCGATTGCTGGGACCGGGTCAGGGTCACCTGTTGCTATTGCCCACGGGTGAGCACCTTTTCCATGCGGTAGTCATCCATGACGAAGCCCCCGCCAATGTCGATGACCTTGCTTTCAGTGACAACGAAACCACTCTTCCGATAAGCGGCCACAGTATTCAAGTTGCCCGCGGTTGACGTACAGGTAGACAGCTCCGAGCCCGTTCTCGTGGGCTCACGCCTCGGCTCGAAGCAGAAGCACCTTGCCGAGGCCGGCGCCCCCGATGTTCGGAAGCATCTCAGACTCACGGAGCGGTTCGAGTGTGTATGCAGCGGGCATGATTCACCTCAACGCGAAGGTCAGCATCTGCTGAGCGCTAAGTGCCAAGCGGTGCAGGCACCTGTCCAGTTCTCCTCTTCGCTGTAGCTGGGAGCCACCATGCAGAGAGGCCCGTAGCGTGTGAGAGCGCGTCCCTGCGGCCGCGGACGTGGCGATTGAGTTGAAAGGTGCCAGATGCGCGGCACCGCTGTGGTCCATCGTGGCAAGTCGTGCGCGCGAGGATGCTGCTGCGGAGTGGATCCTTCCAACCCAGCCGCGTGGGCGTCGTGGATCGCCAAGCTACGGTTCACTCGAGAGCCTCGCGCACAAGCGCGTCGATGTCGTTCGGGACGACACCGCGCGCCAACATTCGCTTGAAGGCCTCGTACACGTCGGTCTTCGACCCTGCCTTGCGCAACGTGTTCTCGTCGTTGAACCAGACATACACGATCACCTTGACCGGGTTTGACGCAAAGCGGAAGAACAGCCGATATCGATCCGGCATGCCCTTCTTCACGCGCCGCCAGCTGGTGTTGTCAGAGCCGAGCGTCTTGCCAAGGCGGAAGTCGGGCGCATCCGGGTTTGCAGGTACGAGCTGCGTGATGACACGGTAGACCGAAGCCAGCAGCTTGGTCTTGGGGTGCGTCTTGTAGCCCTCTGGGTCACTCGCTGCGAGCTTGCCAACCGCCAACTCAAGCTCATCCAGTGCGGCCTTGAAGATCCGGTAGTAGTACAGGCGCCAGCCATTCGCAATCATCGGCCTGCCTTACTCGACGTCGACGCCTTCGACCAATTTTCCGATGCGGCGCAATTGATCGGCGTCGGCAGCGGCGATGTCTCCGGGGTGCTCCGTCATCTGCTTGTCCATGAACTGGAGAAAGCCCGCCACGACGGGGTCACTCTCGTCCACCTTGGGTTTGCGCTTGGAAGGCGCCCTGGCCGACACCAGCACAGCGCCGTCCGCGACGACCGTCACCAGCACCTTGCCGCTGAATTCGGGGTGGGCGTGGAAAAACCCTGCCGGCAGGCGCATGCCGCGCGAGTTGCCAACCTGGACTACCGTGCCTTCGTACTTCTCCTGACGCTTCAGTTCGCCCATCCGGACTCCTTTGCGGCGTATCTACGCTTGTGATCACGTCATTCTACGCGGCACGATGCCTTCGCGCATCGGGAACCCGACAGTTTTCGGGCAGCACCTCTTGACCTTCTCGCGCCTGATTGCCCTACCAGTTGTGCGGAACAATGGACGGCGGCACCCTTTCCGCCCGATGTTCCAAGCCCCCGCGCTTTGAGACAATTCGCATTGGCGCGCGCGAATCGATGTCGATTGGTTCAACACCGGTGCCGTCGCGCGGTCCCTGCTCGGCGCGGCAGACGGCGTGGCCGGTGGCATCTCCTGAATGAAGGTGGCGATCGAGCGCGCCGGCGCATCAAGGCGCGCGAGGACGGGCCGCTCCGCAGCACACGTGGATCGCGCGTGGGCACTCGACTTGGCGCTCGGTCGGCTGCTACAGCGGGTCACTTACACCACTTCCCGGGACATCAACCGCAAAGCGGGTGCTGGCGAGAGCACCGGCAAGCACGCACTCCTTCTGTTGCGGCCACCCGTCGATGGGGTCGTGGCGTGGCAATGCGAAACGTGTGCTTGCCAATCAGGCCGCGGCGTACGAGGCGCCCGCGTCGACAAGGGTCTTGGCCTTCAAAGCCTCTGGCAGGAAGGTCGGTCGCACCGCCTTGGGCAACGTGACTTCCGCTTTGACGTCCTGGGTTCTGCCCTCCACTCGCAACGCCTGCTTGCCCAAGCTGCCTAGGCCGACAAGAGCGCCGCCGACAAAGAGGACGATGAAGAAGGCGACACAAACGGCACCAAGGGCAAGAAGGGCAAGAACGACATACATGGCAGGTTCTCCAGAGTTCGTAGATTTCGCGTAGTGCTTAACGCGATCGCAGTATGGAATCATCGAGACGTGGCGTGAAGTGCATTTCGTGCGTGTATTCATGCGATATCCGCAATAATCATTCCTCGTTGGCACGACCAGCTTCTGTGGACCGGGGCTTTGCACATGAAGATCGATTTCGCCGGGATTCAAGCATTCGTCAGCGTCGCCGAACTGGGCGGCTTCAGCAGGGCGGCCCGCGAACTGCACATCACGCAGACTGCGCTGACCAGACGGGTCCAGAAGCTCGAGGCCTACCTTGGCCTGAGGCTCTTGGATCGCACGACGCGCAGCGTGGCGCTGACGGCAGTCGGTCAGGGGTTTCTGCCCAAGGCGCGCGCGATCGTGGGGGAAATGAGCTCCGCGGTCGGGCAGCTCAGGGAGATGGCCCGGACCTCAAGCGGCAGCTTCACTCTCGCCTGCATGTCGACCATGTCGGCCCGCTTGCTGCCACTTCTGATTCGCAATTACGCCGACCTTCATCCCGGCAATCGCATCCGCCTGCTGGACATGACGTCCAACGACGTGCGCGAGGCGGTCCTGAACCGCAAGGCGGAACTCGGCATCGCGATACACGGCGAGGCGCATCCAGAGCTCAACGAACGCTTCCTGTTCGACGACGCGCTCGTTTTCTGTTGCCACGAATCGCACCCGTTCGCGGCGCGTCCGCGCCTGAACTGGAAGGACCTGCAAGGCTCGGACCTCATCATGGTTCGCGGCTTCACGGCCACGCGCCTGCTGATCGAGTACCACCTCCTGACACACGGCGTGCGTGCCGGCAATGCCTACGAGGTGCAGTACCACTCGACAGCAGTCAACCTGGTGGAGGCGGGTGTCGGCTGCGCCGTGCTGCCCTGGTCCGCACTCGGTCCGGGGGGCCGATCTCCTATCCGGAGAATCGAACTGGTCGGCCCCAAGGTACATCGCCGGGTGATGCTGTTCACCCACAAGAACGCGAGCCTGTCGCCATCGGCCCAGGCGTTCTTTGACGTCGTGATGCGGGTCTCCGCCAGCAAGACTCCCACTTGATCCAGAAGGCAGTTGGTTGCGGACTTTGCCCGTAGTCGCGGGGTACGCAACACCATCTGTCAACGCTGGCCATGGCCGATCGCACATTGCCGCTCAAGGGGCAGACCCGACCCGCACTCTGCTTCTACCAACGCGACGACTGATGCGCACAGCTCAGACGGGAATATGCGCTCAATGAGCCGAAGCGTATTGGCGGTCAGCGCAACTTCTGGCATGAGACAAGCATGCTAAACCGGCATCCGGATGTACCTGGTTCGAGCCCAGGTCGGGGATCACTGAACGCAGGGCCTTGCATGAAAGTGCGGGGCTTTCGTCTTTGTGAGCCGAGCTGATGTCGATCCACGGTCGGGCCACGGTGGTCTCGCGCGCAGGTCAAGCGCCCTGCGTGGACCGCCCCTTCAACGGGCGGGCACACTCGTGGATCAGCCCACGGTGTCCAGTCCATGCCGCGAACACCTCCCGAGGACCTTCAGACTTTTCTCCGGCGCCAGGATGCACCGACCCTCGTGGCCGTCCTGCTCGAACTGGCCGAGGACCAAGAAGCCGTCAAGGCCCGCTTGACGCGGCTGCAGCTCGCCGACCGGCCGGACAAGCTGGCGGCCGGGTTTCGCAAGACGTTGAATGGCTGGCGCCGGTCGAAGCGGTTCATGGTCGGCGGCGAGGCCCGAGAGTTCGGCCGGACGCTCGAAGCGTGGCTCGACCAGATCGCGCGCGAGCTGATGCCCAAGGCGCCGCCGACGGCGCTGGAGCTGTTCCAAGCCTTTATCGATGCCGACGCTGTGTTCTTCGAATGCGCCGATGATTCGGACGGTGCGGTCGGCGATGCGGTTCGCTCGGCCTGCCAATATTGGCTGCAGGCTGCTTCGAGATGCGAGACACCCCCAGGCGAGTGGCCTGGCCGCGTCATCGACTTGTTCGCCGCCGATGCCTACGGTGCGCGTGAAGAGTTGCTGCGGCGCGCCGACGTGTTGTTCGACGAGGCGGGGCTGCGCGGTCTGGTTTGCCTGTTCGAGACCCGCATGACGCAGGCACTGGCCGGCGCTTCATCGGCGGGCCGGCCGGCGTCCGAGGTCTACCGTGCCTCGGCGGCGCTGTCGCTGCTCTCCGAGGCCTTGCGCGACCCCGATGTGAAGGTCGGGGCCGTGATGCGCTACAGCCCCGAACCCAACCCCGTGCAGCGGATGGATTTCGTTCGCGCCTACCTGGATGTCGATCGGCCGGCAGATGCCATGGCCTGGTTGCAGGAACCGTGGGGTCATGACGAGGGCAGTCGGCGGGCCCTGCTGGCGGAGACGCTGGAGCGCCTCGGGCGCTTCGACGAGAGCCTACCGCTGCGTCAGACAATCTTCGAGCATTCGCTGGCGGTGTTCGACCTGCACCGCTGGCTCGAGCATCTGCCCGAGGGCGCTCGATCGGCTGCCCACGCCCGCGCGCGCAACCTGGCGCTGAACCATGACGATCCGGTCAGGGCCGCCGCGCTGTTGCTCGAACTGGAGGAAGACGACGATGCCGAGGCGGTGTTGCTGGCCGAACCCGCACGCATCCGCGGCGACGACTACAGAGCGTTGGTGCCGTTGGCCAAGACCTTGCGCGAACGGGAACTCTGGCGCGCAGAGACGGCCGTTTACCGGGCGCTGCTGACGGGCATCCTGGATCGCGCCTACGCCCGGGCGTACGGCCACGCCGCGCGCTACTGGACGCGGCTTCGGGAGATCGCAGACATGGGTGCCGGCTTGCTGCCGCTGCAGCCGCATGCCGACTTCGAAGCGTCGATCAGAGCGCGTCACGCACGCAAGGTCTCGTTCTGGGCGCATGTGATGGGCAAGCGTCCGGACGACAACGAAGACGACGCCCTGTAAACCTCGGAGCGCGTCGAGCACCGCGGGCATCGAGGTCGACTCGGCCACGGACAGCCGGTCCTGAGATGCCTGCCAGGCACACGCGCCGAGGTGAGCGGATGGCCTTGGGCAATTCGGCCGGCCGGCGGTTCCTCGCCGTTGAGCGCATGCAGGCTTCCTGCGATGCATCAAACGGGCAGGGATCCGCGCTGCTAGACTTTTGAGTGAGTCCTCCGAAAAATGGCCCAGAAACCATGGACAAGTGCGATCTCCTCGTCATCGGCGGCGGCATCAACGGTGCAGGCATCGCGAGGGATGCGGCGGGTCGCGGGCTCAAGGTCTTGCTTGTGGAGATGGCTGACCTTGCCTCGGCCACCAGCGGCTGGAGCTCCAAGCTCATCCACGGCGGGCTGCGTTACCTCGAGTACTACGAGTTCCGGCTGGTGCGCGAGGCGCTGGAGGAGCGCGAGGTGCTCCTCAATGCCGCGCCGCATATCGTCCGGCCGATGCGCTTCGTGCTGCCCCACGACCGCACCATGCGCCCGGTGTGGATGATCCGCATCGGACTGTGGATGTATGACCACCTCGGCAGGCGCAGGTCGCTGCCCGGGTCGCATACCGTGCCCTTCCCGCACATCGAATACAGCGCCGGGCTGAAGCCGGAAATCCGGTCTGGCATCGTTTTTTCCGACTGCCGCGTGGACGATGCGCGGCTCACGATCCTCACTGCCATGTCCGCGCGGGAGAAGGGCGCCACCATCCTCACGCGCACGAAATTCGTCGCCGGGCGCCGCCAGAACGGGGCGTGGGAGGCCGACCTCGAGGATGTGCACAACGGTTCGCGGCGCACCATTGCCGCCACTGCCATCGTGAACGCGGCGGGGCCGTGGGTCTCGCAGGTGCTCCAGGGCGTTCCTCACAACGCGACGGGGGCAAAGGTGCGCCTGGTGAAGGGCAGCCACATCGTCGTGCCGAAAGTGCACTCCCTCGGGCACGCCTGCATCCTGCAGAACACCGACAAGCGCGTGATCTTCGTGATCCCGTTCGAGGGCAAGTGGAGCCTGATCGGCACCACCGACGTGCCGGTCGACACACCGGAGGAGGCGGTGGACATCACGCCCGCAGAGACGCGATATCTCATCGAGGCGGCCAACCGCTACCTCGTGAAGCCGATCTCGGAAGCCGACGTAGTCTGGACATTCGCCGGCGTACGTCCGCTCTACGACGACGGCAAGTCCGACCCGGCCTCGATAACCCGCGATTACGTGCTCGAGCTCGACGACGAGGCGGGCAAGGCCCCGATCCTCTCGCTCTTCGGCGGCAAGATCACCACCTACCGCTGCCTCGCGGAGACGGCGCTCGCGAAGCTCTCGCCCTTCCTTCCCCCCATGGGGCCGAAGTGGACGAAGGAGGCGCCCCTGCCCGGCGGCGAGGTACGCAACTACAAAGCCTTCCGCGACGAGATGCTCGACCGATTCAAGGGCTTCCCTCGCGAGCTTCTGGACGGCGTCGTGCGCCGCCACGGTGGCCGTTCGGCGCATGTGCTCGGCGAGGCGAAGGGCGTCGAGGACCTCGGCACGAACTTCGGAGCGGGCCTCACCGCGCGCGAAATCGAATGCTTCATCGCGGACGAGTGGGCCGAGACCGCGGAGGACATCCTCTGGCGGCGCACCAAGTGCGGCCTGCACATGGATGCTGCACAGCGCGGCGCCGTGGAATCGTATCTCACCAGCCGCACGTAAGGACGGAGTCGGGACACCCTCCCCGCAAGCCCTTGTCATGCTTCGACTTCTTCAGAACGCCCTGTAGCTCCGGCCACTGCGGTTCGGAGTGGATTCGGTCGGTGGGATTGCCCAAGAGTCCGCTCAAGAAAGCTGTTTGAAATCTTCGACCAGCGCGCCCCAGATTCGACTGCGGGGCCCTTCTCGGCTTCCTCTGCTTGATCACGTGGGAGCTGCGCATCGCGCCGGCGGTGCGGCGTGTGTTCATCACCGAGAACGAGATCAACTTCCTGGCCTTCCCACCTGTGGCCGACGGCCTCGTGGTGTTTGGTGCGGGTTATGGTTTCGAGGCGCTGGCGCAGGCCGGTTGGCTGTCAAATTGCGCTCTGCACTACTGGGGTGACATCGACACCCACGGCTTCGCCATACTCGACCAGCTGCGCGCGCACCACCTGCATGCGCAGTACCTCCTCATGGACCGCCAGACCTTGCTTCAACATCGGCCACAGTGGACCGGGGAGCTTGCTCGACCACTTCTTGCACTTCGACCTCCTTCCACGAAGGGGGTCAATTCCTCGTGTCGTCAGGGAGTCAGTTTGTCGTGTCGCCTGACGCGCCGGACGAGATCAAGAACAAGTCGTTGTTCTGTGGACATTGAAGTCGTGCGTGACAGGCGAAGTGCGGTGAATCTGGACAACGGCCCTCCGGAATAAAGCCGTATATTCTGGACACTTTCAGTCCGTATATGGCATTCTCTGGACAATTCTTCAGAAACCGCGCCTACAAAACCTTCATTCATGGACACGCTGCCCGAAATCCTGTTCAGTCAGGGCACAGACCAGGCTCGGTCCAGGCGCGTGCGTCGCCTGGCCGCCGAGGGGCATTTGCGCAAGCTCCATGCAGGCGTCTACACGTCCAATCTGGACGCGCCCGCCGATTCGGTCGTGCTGCGCCATTGGCGCGCCATCGTGGGCCACCTGTTGCCTGGCGGCGTGATCTCGCACCGCTCGGCGTTCGACGGCCGGCCTCAGGACGGCAAGCTGCTTGTCACACGGGGCAGGACGCGTCGGACGCTGGAGCTGCCGGGGTTGACCGTCGAGGTCCTGCCAGGACCGCCAGCTGTCACCGATGGCGCCGCGCGGGATGTGCCTTACGGCTCGCTGTTCCTGGCCAGCGAGCCCCGGCGGTTCCTGGAGAACCTGGGTCGGGGCCGTGGCTGGTCTGAGCGCGTGCTGCCTCAGCAGGAAGTCGAAGTGCAACTCGACAGGATGCTGGCGCTGCGCGGCGAGCACAGGCTCAACGATCTGCGCGATGCATGTCGAACGCTGGCCGGCTTGCTGGACATGACCACCGAGTTCGCGCGCCTGGACGGCATCGTCGGCGCGCTGCTGGGCACACACGCTGCGCGCAACCTGTCGGCGCGTCAGGCCCTGGCGCGCGCGGCCGGGCGACCCTACGACCCAGGCCGCCTGGACCTGTTCGACACGCTCTTCTCGGCACTGAACCGCGAGGTGTTTGCCGCCATCGCCGACCCGGCCCCCGCCGGCCTCGCGCGCGAGAACTTCGCCTTCTTCGAATCGTACTTTTCCAACTACATCGAAGGCACGACATTCACTGTCGCCGAGGCCGAAAGCATCATCTTCGATGGCCGGATCATCGAGAACCGCAGCGCCGACTCGCACGACATCCTCGGCACTTTCGCGGCGGCGACACGCTCGCCGTGGCGCGATCGGCCGGCACAGGATGCCGACGAATTCCTGGCCTGGCTCAAGAGCGTGAACGCGCAGGTCATGCAACAACGGCCCGAAAAGAAGCCCGGCGAATGGAAGGACCAGGTCAACCAGGCGGGCTCGACGGTCTTCGTGTTGCCCGAGCTGGTGCCCGGCACCTTGCGTGAGGCCTTCGAGCGCATCTTGGCACTGGTGGACCCTTTGGCGCGCGCACTGATGACCATGTTCGTCGTTACGGAGGTGCACCCTTTCATCGACGGCAACGGGCGTACCGCGCGACTGGCGATGAACTGCGTGCTCAGCGCCGCGGGCCTCGCCCGCATCATCGTGCCGACCGTCCACCGCGAGGACTACCTGCTGCCGCTGAAGGCGTTGAGCAACAACGCCGATGCGAAACCCTTCGTGGCCGCCATGACACGCATCCAGTCATGGTCGGCCGCGTTCGACTATGGCGCGCCACGTGATCAACTCCGCGCCCGCCTGGCCGCGTGCCATGCGTTCGAGGAGGACTTGAAGAGTTACCGGTTGGTGTTCCCTGAGCGGCCTGGGTGACTGTCGCCCGCAGCGTATGCGGGCTACGGATCGAACCAGTGACCCGATCCCAGGACCAAGTTGATGCGCGCAGTGGTCGGTTTCGAGCCGCGCCAGCTGAAGGCATTGGGGCGCAAGCGGCGACGAAATGCCCGTCAGTGCATGGCTGCGCAGGCGGGCGGGTCACTCGCTCTACGATGGCCCCTACTGCGCGTCGCTGAGGATGGCAATGATGTCCTGTCGGTCGCCAAGCAGTCGAACGACATCCAGGTGATCTGCGGCCTCGAAGTAGAGCCACTGCATCGGAAAGCCCGCGACGCGCCAGGAGCGCAGGCCTGCAATCTCGCACAACTGCCCAAGGCGCGGCGAGCCCAGGCCGGGCATGCGCTGGATTGGTTCGAGGGCTTTGAGCGCCGCGTCGAACATCTGTTCGCCCAGAACCGCCCCACCCTCCTTTGCGTAGTGCCGCGCGCCTTCGACGAGGTCCTCCCCGGCCCGTGGGCGCAGGCGGGCGGGCTTCAACGGGGGCGGCCCAGCGCCCGTCGCTTGAGTTCGGCTGACACCTTAGGCGTCAGTGCGCGGGCGGGACCGGACTGGAGACCCTCTTCGATCAACTCGCGCAAGCGTCGCTTGGCCTGCTCTTCCTGGTCGCGGCGGATGAGTTCGCGCAGGTATTCGCTGGTGTTGCCGTACTGACCGGAGCGCACGCGCAACTCAATGTATGAACGCAACGCATCCGGCAGGGCGAAGCTCATGGTCGTCTTGCTCATGGCGTCATGGTGCCGCTGTTATCAACTATTGTCAATTTGGACTCCAAGCGACAGGCATTGGCTGCCGGCCTTGGCGACCGACGGCGCCCTTGCGCATTCGCGTTCCGCGGCTCGTCCTTGCGCTGGCGCGCACTGTATGCAAGGCGGGCATGAGGTTGGCAGTGCGTCCTTGGTTGGCGGGAACACTTTGCGTGTCGCCATGCTGCAGCTCTTCCAGCAGCAGGTCCAATGCTTCGCGCTTCTCGCGCATGGAGTCGTGCCCGTCGTAGTAACGCGCCTGGACCCCAGTCAATCCATGCGATTGCAACTGGCCGCGGACTTCCCTGCTGATGCCCCTTGCGGCAAGCAAGGTCTCGACGCCCGAACGAAGCCGCTTCAACTGAAAGGCGTCGATCGATTGGCCCACGATGGCGCGCGCCCACGCGGCCAAGGTCCGAACGCTGATCGGCTTCGTCCCCCAGGCCCAGGTCGTCGAAATCGCGTAGGCACCCTCGCTCGAAAGTTGTCGAAGCGACAACTGTGCTTCGCACGCACGGCGGCCAGGAGTTCTTCATCCGCCTGTCCTCCGTCGAGCTGATGTCGACAACAGTTAGAGTGCGCGGGGCGCACAATGCACTTCGGGTCGTGGAGGGTGCCGCCGGCTCCTCGACCACGTCATAGGCGGCAGGATCAACCGCCCAAAAGGGGGGCGATTCGCATGAAGAAGAATGCCATCTTCGCGCTCCTGGCCTGCGTCGTTGTGCTTGCAGGCTGCATGGCAACTCAGCCGACGACTGAAGAGGAGCGCGCCAATCAAGCACGTGCAGAACAAGAGCGCCGCACTAAAAATGTAAGCCGCTAACGGTCAGGGTTTCAACTGTGAACGTGACTACGCAGGCCGCAATTTCTGCCAGTTCTTTGTGGGTGGCATGTGCCCTTTGCTCATTGCGGTGCAGTAGGCAAGACCCGGGTAGGTTGCCCTTGATCGATGTGGGCGAGTGACCCTGCCCGAGGGTTTCAGACAACTCGGCAATCGATCCCCCCGCCGTGAACCCGTAAGTCCCTGGTTCGAGCCCGGGTCGGGGAGGCCCCGATAGTCAATGAGGTCTGCCAGCGATGTCGGGCCCTTCGTCATTGTGCGTGTGGGCGCTACCCTCCCCCGTGCGCGATCTGCATCGGCATCGCCTGACCACCCGGAGAACCCTCATGAAGCAACTGATCGCGCACTGGCTCTGGCGCGCGGCCCTTCTCGGCGTCCTTTGCTGGATCGCGTGGGAGCTGCACGGTATCCACGGCGACATGATGCTGCCGGCCGAGGAGCCGTCCACCGAGGCGACCGCTCCCGACGACCTACAGAACAGCCTCGACGACCTCAGGGACGACGTGGCGACGTTGAACGCGAAGGTCGACGCGATGATGATGGCGATGTTGCAGTTGAGGCGGTAGCCGGACTGCGCCGTTGGGCCAACCCGGCAACCTTGACAGCTATCCCGTCGCAAGGATCGTGTTCAAACGAGCGGAGTTGCTTCTGTGCCTCGGCCTTGGTGAACCGATCCTTTGCGGCGCGTTCGCATCACGTCTTGACCGGTGGCTCGTCAATATCGGGCGACTCATCGTCTGTGTGGCAGATCGCTGTAGGGACAGTCTCGGCAAAATCCTGAGGAAGGGTATCGCTCCACTGTGCCTGCGCAGCATCTCTGGGCGTGACCTTCGGCAAGCGAATCACTTTCATGATCGATCGTTTGTCTCGTGTGACCATCATTTGCGAACCTCCATCGGCCTCGGTCATGCGGTGGTGTGGTAGCAGCCCTGGCGCAGAAAAGCCCGTCGGCGGCGCGATCAGCGTTTGCGTGGCGTCGCGGTCGGCGGCTCCTGCAATTCCGGCAGCAGCAGGTCTACCGAATGCTCAATGATTTCGAGTCCGCGCTTCAAATCCATCGATGAATCGTGCCACGCGTTGCGCTCACGGGGCGGCGGGTCCGGTGCCTTTGCGGACTTCAGGCTCCCGTCTGGAAGCGTCGCTCCAACGAGCTTGATTCGCTGATTCATCGGGGTGTCTCCTCCAAGGAATCGTAGGCCTCATGCCTCGTTAGCCGACAGTGGATTGGACCGCCAACGGAGGGCATCAGATCAGGTAGCAGGCAATGACCCGGTGCGCATGATGTTCTCAGCGGTCACTACCTGATTGCGCTGACTCAACGAAGGTGCGCGGCTCCACCATGAACAGGGGGTGGGAATACCCTCGGGCAATTTTGAACCTGCTGGCCTTTGCCTTTGTGGGCCGAGCTGGTGTCGAGCCGATCAGTGAGTGCGCTTACTGCTTTGAAGCTCTGACGCTCCTAACCTAAGATCCGGCTCGCCCGGCTGACGCCGCACAGTTATTGCAAGTGGTGCAAGAACTGTGGCGGCCACCTGTTCACCGAGCATCCCGGTATGGGATTGACCGACGTCTATGCGGCCATGCTGCCCGGGCTGGACTTCAAGCCGGCATTCCACGTGCACTACGCCGAATCGGTGCTGGCGTTGCGTGACGGCGGCCTGCCCAAGTTCAAGGACATGCCCAAAGAGGTGGGTGGTTCGGGCGAAACCATGGCCGAATGACTCGACAGCGTCCAGCGCCTTGCTGAACGCGGGCCGAGCCGGTGCGCCAACTTGGGAGTCAAGGCACGATGCGCTGGGTGATGCAGTTGAGGCGATAGCCGGACTGCGCGGTTGGGCGAACCCGGCAACCTTGACAGCTGCCCCATCGCAGGCATCGAATTCAAGCGAGCGGAGCCACTTCTGTCCCGTCGAGGAGTCGTCATGCATACCCCTACATCGATGAAGCGTTACGTCCTCGCACTGGCCGCCTTCGCGGGCTTCTGTGCAGCTTTCATCGCCCATGCCCAGACGCCCGAGGTCGTGACCACGTTCGCCAGCGGAGTACCGAGCGGCCGCTACGCGTTTGCAAGCTGGACGCCCAAGACGCTCGGCGAGTTGATGCAGGGCAACAAGGGTGGCGAGACGGTGAACATCGTCGGCCTATGTGTGAATATATGCGCATACTGGCGCTGACAGCCCAGTGTCGAGTCCTCGCCGACGCGCCGTTGACCCGATTTCGCGGACGCATCATCCTGATAGAGAAACTTTCATTCGGGCTCCTTCGGGGTGAGCCAGTGCAGCGAAAAACGCTGCAAGGGGTCGGTCCATACCGCGGCCGGTTCGAAGCCGGCGCGACGCGCCAGCGCCTGAAAGCTGGCCACGGTGTACTTGTATGAATTCTCGGTGTGGATGCTGTCGCCTTCGGCAAAGTCAAAGTGCCGGCCGTCGAACGAAACTCGCTGCGCGCGCAGGCTCATCAGGTGCATTTCGATGCGCTGCGCGGGCGGGTTGTAGAAGGCGCTGTGTGCCCACGCGGCGAGCTTGAAGTCGGCGCCGAGCTCGCGGTTGGCGCGCGCCAGCAGGTTCAGGTTGAACGCCGCGGTAACACCTTGGGCGTCGTTATAGGCCGCGTGCAGCAGCGCTGGCGCCTTTACCAAGTCGACGCCGATCAGCAGCGCGCCGCCATCCAGCCAACCAGCAAAGCGGCGTAGCAGCGCTTCGGCGTCTGTGGGGTCGAAGTTGCCGATCGAGCTGCCCGGGTAGAAACCGACGCGGCGGCCCAGCGCCGGCGGTGGCGTGAGGTCGGCCGTGAAGTCGGCCACCACCGGCTGCACGTGCAGCGCAGGATGGTCGGCGAGCAGGGCCTGGACTTCGCGCACCAGGTACTCGCCCGAGATGTCCACCGGCGTGTAGGCCCGCGGCGACTCTAGCGCCCCCAACAACACACGCAACTTGCGCGTGGAGCCGGCGCCGAATTCGACGATATCGACCTCGGGGCCGACGAGCGCGGCGATCTCGGGCGCCCAATGGTCGAGCATCGCCATCTCGGTGCGCGTGAGGTAGTACTCGGGCAGCGCGCAGATGCGCTCGAACAGCGCCGAGCCGGCCTCGTCGTAGAACCACTTGGGCGAGATGCGGCGCGGCGTCGCGGCCAGGCCCACGGCCAGCTCGTTGGCAAAACTCATCCGCGGTCCTGCGCCAGGCGCAGCCCGGTCATCTGCCAGCGCGCGGCCGGCGGGAAGAAGTTACGGTAGCTGGCACGTGCATGGCCGGCGGGCGTGAGCGCGCTGCTGCCACGCAGAACGAGCTGACCGACCATGAACTTGCCGTTGTATTCACCCACCGCGCCGGCAAAGGGGCGGAAACGCGGGTACGGGTCGTAGGACGAACGTGTCCACTGCCAGGCCACACCAAAGGCCTGCGCCGGCGGCTGCGTCGAGGTAATTGCCGCTTCCCATTCGAACTCGGTCGGCAGCCTTGCGCCACTCCATTCGGCATAGGCCATGGCCTCATAGAAGCTGAGGTGGCGCACCGGAGCATCGGGTTGGCGCGGCTGCAATCCGTACAGGGTGAATTCGGCGCCGCCATCGCGCCAGTACAGCGGCGCCGCCCAGCCCTGAGACTGCACCGTGGCCCAGCCATCGGACAGCCACAGTGCTGCGCGCCGGTAGCCACCATCGTCGACGAACGCCTGGAACTCGGCGTTCGTCACCAGCCGGCGGCCGATCGCGAAGGGCGGCAGCGCGACGCGGTGGCGCGGCTGTTCGTTGTCGAACGCAAAGCCGGGGCCAGCATGGCCGATGGCGACGTCGCCGCCGGCGTGTTCGATCCAGCCTCTCGCTGCCTCCACCGTGTGCGGCGCCGCACCGCTGCGTACGGCCGGCTGCAGCGGGTTCAGCGACAGCGCATGCAGGATGTCGGTGAGCAGCAGCTCCTGGTGTTGCTGCTCGTGCTGCAGGCCGAGCTCGAGCAGCGGCCAAGCGGCGGCGCGCGTGTCGGCGTCGGCGCCAGTAATGAACGCGACCATCGCCATGTCCACCGCGTCGCGGTAAGCCTGCACCTCGACCCCCGACGGGCGCGACAGCAGGCCACGCTGCGGCCGCGGGTGGCGCGGGCCCAGACTTTCGTAATACGAGTTGAAGAGCCGTGCGTAACGCGGGTCGAACGGCCGGTATCCGGGTGCGTGCGCGGCCAGTACCACGGCCTCGAAGAACCATGTCGTGTGCGCCAGGTGCCACTTGGTCGGACTGGCCTCGGGCATCGACTGGAGGCCCTGGTCTTCGGCCGACAGCAAAGCGGACAGGGCCAGTGTGTGCCCGCGCACGGCACGGTAGCGCGCCAGCAGGTCTGACAACATGGGTTCGGTCATGCGCTTGGGTCGTGGCGGGGGACCCAAAGCTTACAGACGATCCGCGTGCGCGTCTTTCGATGAATCGTTAGGCTCGTGTCCACGAACATCGCCACGTTCCCCGGCACTGGAGTTGGAGTTGATTGCTCTCGTGGGTGGTTACCGGTACGCCCTCTCGGTGACCCGCGATGTCTTCTTTACTGGGGATCGTGGTATCCCTATCGCCAATGCGCGGTCGTCCTCGGCCATGGGATCGATCGGTTGGAGCTTGCGCCCGGCGCAGAAGCCGCCTTGACCTTTGAACCAGTACGGTTCACCGGTCTTCACATGCGACGTGCAAGGCAAGGGCTGCCCGTCCACACATTTCGTGTGGTGCGGAACACATGCCCCACGGCGCCTGTTTCTCCGACCGCCGATGCCGACGATCACCGATAACAAGCCGTTGTTGAGCGGTCGAACGCAGCCCACAAAACGATCGATCCCGGCTCGAAAAGTCTTGGGTGAGAGTGAATTCCATCGATCGGCATTGAGCTGCTGCGCGCAGGAGCCATTGAACGAAGGGTATATCAGCCCATCGCCGCCAAAGCGCTTAGCCAGGTACCTCTGCAGCGGATGCAGTCAACTCCAACTCCATCGAGTGTCTAAGCCTTGCGGCGCACGAGCATGACAAAGCACTGCGCGTCGTCGCTTGCGCTGGCGACACACTTGCCGACCGCGTCGAGGTGGCCGATCGTGATCTCGCCGCCGCCCTCGATCAGTGCAGCGATGTTGCTCAAGGCGTTGATCACGGCGCCTGCCAGCGATGCGGCAGCAGTTCAGCGATCCGACTGCGGCCTGCCCCTTGCGGCCGCCAGTACACATGGGCCCGGCAAGTTGCGCTTGACGAGCCCCTTTCGTCACGCGAATCGTCACGTGATGAAACCTGTTACGAAACCAGGCAAGCGCCGAAGCTGCAAGGCGTGCAAGGGACCGCTGCCGGCGCGCGCGACGGGTCGCTCGTTGATCTACTGCTGCGCCGACAATCGTCGGCCACCTGTTCCTGCCGCCGGGCAACGACAAGGTGCCTGCTGTCGTCTTGGTGCACGGGTCCGGCGGCATCTACAGTGCGGAGCTCGACTACTGGCCGAAGCAGTTCAACGCCGCGGGCATCGCCGTCTTCACGCTTGACATGTTCAGCCCGCGCGGCGTGCAAAGCACCGCCGAAGACCAGTCGCAGGTGCCGTTCACGGCCGACGTGGCCGACGCATTCTCGGCGCTCGGGGTTGTCGCCACGCACCCGCGTATCGACCGCCAGCGCATAGCCATCATGGGCTTCTCCCGCGGTGGCACCGCGACGCTGCGCGCGTCCGTCGAGAAGATCATCGCCGCCCAGAAGCTGCCCGACGGCCTGCGCTTTGCCGCCGTCATTCCGACCTACGCCGGCGGCTGCGCCGGAGTCTTCAGGCTGGTGGCAAAGCCCGGCGTGTTCTCGAAGGCGCCGATGCTGTTCATCCATGGCGACGCCGACGATTACGCACCGATCGGACCGTGCCAGGATTACGCGGACAAGATCGGCAGGGCCGGCACGCCGGTGGAGTTCGTGGTGATTGAAGGGGCGCAACACAAATTCGATGCGGACGATCTCAAGCGCTACAACCTCCGCGGCGCGACACGCACCAAGGCCGACTGCCCACTCGAAATCGACATCGACACCCTTTACGCGTATGACCGGACGAACGGAGCGCGACTGCAGGGCGAGGCATACACGACAGCACTCAAGAACTGCAGTGCGGTCGGCGCCACGGTCGAGGGCAGCACGCGGGCGCGCGACAAGGCCGCGCAGGCGGCGGTCGGTTTTCTGAAGAAGACTTTCGCAAACTGAGGTGAGATCTCAGCTCAGAAGGATCAAGAGAACGCCAGAGACCACTGCTAGCACCAAGATGGTTGCAGCGCTCCAGTGCGCGCGCCAAATTCGTGCGCTCTCGACGTTGTGCACCATTGGCCAGTTCCTCGCGACGAACTTCGAGGGTGAAGCAGCCAATGACGAAGCAGGCTTTGTGCCTGATTCTCGAGTTGCGCCGCAGATCGACGCGATGATGATCGCCAGATTCGCGTTCCTTGCCGAGAGCTACCAGGGGTATCTGGAGACCTTGGACCTCGTGGCACTGTCGATGCGCCTGGCAAACACCCCTTGCAGCGCGATCATGCACAACAGCCCCGCGCGACTGGTCAAAGACCTCCTTGGTGCCAACGCAAGCCGGGCAATAGCCACCGCAGTCCTGTCGACGTGACGATCACAAGACTGGTCGGAGCGATGATGCTCGGGCAGAACGACAAGTGGAGCCTGAACCGGCGCTACATGCCGCTTGAGGGGCTGCAGACGCTCAGCGATACTGTTCCTACTCGGCTGCCCGCTGTGGCACGCTGAGCACCGCGCATCTCAGCCTGTCCGGGCTGTGGACTTACACCATGCGCTGGGACGCGACCGAGACCGCGTTTCAAGCGTTGGGTGTCTGGGGGAATATGTTGAGAATCCAAGCGATATTCCTCGCGAGTCTGTTGTTCCTCGCGAAGTCGGTATTTGGGCAGGCCGCAACGTTCAAGGCCGCTGACAGCTTGCGATCGGAACCGACTGAGCGGGCTGACTCGTTGGTCAATGTTGCTTCGAACGCCAGAGCTGAAATCCTGGAAAGGAAGGGTTTCTGGGTCAAAGTGAAAACGGGGCCTGGAGTTGGCTGGGTCAAGTTGTCGATGCTGTCGCTCGAGCAAGGCAGTGGAACTTCTGGCGGATCTGCCTTGGCCGGGCTTGCGACCGGGCGGACTGGATCTGGAAATATTGTCAGCGTCTCCGGTTCACGGGGCCTGTCGGACGCTGAACTGAAGGCCGCCAAGCCGGACTATCAAGCACTGGCAGCGGTTAAGAGATCGGCCGTGTCCGACGCGGAAGCGAACGTGTACGCGCAGGCTGGTGGCTTGAATCCGCGCCAAATGCAATTCTCACCTTCACATGCGGTGAGGAGGAACTGACATGCCGACACCCCATGGCCGTTCCCTTGTCATGAGGATTCTGTGGCGAATTCCTGTCTTGTTATCTGCATTTTCTCTCGCCGCTCCAATGCCCTCGGTGGCACAGAGCCCCGGGGAACTGCTGAAGGGCCTTGGATCGCTGCTCGGAAATAAGGACGACCGCCAAACAAAGAGTGCACCGCAGGGCAAGGATCCCGCCAATCCGATCGCCGAATTGCTCGGGAGCGTCGCCGGTAACCAGGGCGACGAGGAAGAAATTAGAGCTGGTGAAGGCGTCGCGGCGACGGTCTTGGGTGCAGCCCGACCTGTGACCAATGCCAGGATTCAGCGATATGTCAATTTGGTCGGAAGAGCGATTACTCAGCACACTGACAGGAAGGGCTTGCCATGGTCGTTCGTTGTAATTGACACCAGTTCGATCAATGCCTTTGCTGCCCCGGGTGGAGTTATTCTTGTAACTGCCGGCTTATATGAAATGCTTGAGACCGAGGATGAGCTCGCTGCCGTTCTTGCGCACGAGATTGCTCACGTGAACCGCGCACATCACTATAAGGTCATGAAGCAACAAGAGACTGTCGAGACGGGTTCGAATTTCCTGCAGCGAGCGATCGCCAAGGACGGCGGCAGTGCGACGACTGCACGCTTTGGTCGAATGGGCGCAGAGCTGCTAGCCAGAGGTTTGGACAAGGAGGCTGAGTTCGAGGCTGACCAAGATGGTTTAGTACTCGCTGCCCGCGCGGGATACGACTCGTCCGCATTGGTTTCCGTGCTAACCAAACTTCAAAGAAGAGAGAGAGGCGACGGCGCGCTGAGCCTGCTGTTCAAGACTCATCCCTCGCCAGCCGATCGGATTGATCGGATCGTTCTGAACCTGAGTCCGGACTTGGAATCCTCGGCGATGCCATCCGCTGCGGCCGATCGGATCAAGACAGAAGGTAGATAGTCCCTTGGACTGGCGCTTTCTCAAATCGCTCCCGAAGGGTGACAGCTTTCTAGAGCTCTTTGCCCACCCCTTGGCGAGACGGTTCGGACACTTGGCGAGAAGCTATCGGAGTAACTTCTACTATGGACTCGGCGCCGCCTTTGTGTGCCTGATCGTCCTCAGTGCACTCTTCAAGATATTTCAGGGAAACTTCAAGGAAGAATCTCTTGATCTCGCACTCAGATACAGAATATCAAGCCCGGCGCCAGACCCGGTCATCTGGATTCTGGACATAGACGAACGCTCCCTCGCGCTGATGGCAGATTCGCATGGTCGGTGGCCTTGGCCAAGGGCCGTTATTGCAGAGGCCATAGCAGATCTTGCTGACGCCGGTGCCAAGGCGATTGTTCTCAATGTGATGATGTCGGATCCCGACAAGGCAAATCCGGACTCGGACCAGACTTTCAACGCGGTGGCCCTGGCGACTCCGAATGTTGTCTACCCGATGGTTCGCTTGAATGCAGAGAACGACAAATTGAGCGAAGTTCGAGTCGGTCTGTTACCCCATGTCAGGCTGCAGAATGACAACGCTGGCCAGACATCAGTCGCCGTGCTCTTGCCCGTTTTCGCGGGGACGCACGACAAGCTTGCGTTGTCGAACCTGAAGACCGACTCGGATGGAGTCGTACGGAGATTTCCTGTTTGGTGGCAGGAGATCGGCTATGCGCTTCCCACCATGCCGAGCCGCGCAGTAGACGTCTATCAAGAAGGGTTGACGGATACGTTGCCGAATGAGGTAATTATCAATTGGCGAAACAAACGGGGGGATTACAGACGTATCTCGTTCGCCGATTTCCTTCTGTCGAAGAGCGGATCGTCATCTGCTTCGCCTTTCGAGGTTCGTGATTCGATCGTAGTGATTGGCATCTCTGCTCCAGGCATAGCCGTGACGAAGGCGACGCCGGTCAGCATCATCGCTGACGACAACGCTATTATCGCCAACGCGATCGATGACATGAAGAATCGAACCTATCTCCGCCTTCTTCCTATCTGGGCTGCGACAGGAATTTCGATAATTATCATCTTTGCGATGGCTTGGTCCTTCACGGCTGGAGTATCGGATAAGGCTATCAACAGATGGTTCACCTTCGGGCAACTGGTTCTTATCGGCATCACTATTGGTACTGCCAGCTACACGGTCTACTTGGTTGATTTGTCAGATTGTGTACTGGTGACGATGGCGTACTTTCTAGTGGCCAAATTTCATGCAATTATCGAAAAAGGTGCTTGCCGTGGTGCCCCAATGTTCTTCGATCTTGGTGCAGTCGAGAAATCGATTGATCGAATAGTTGTTTGTGGATTCAATCGTAACGATACTGACATCAAAGAACTGCGGTCAAGCCGTCGCGATCTTGAACGTAAATTCGGCATTCGGAATATTCTCGTCATTGATAATGCGTTCGGCTCTGAAAATCTGTTTGGATCAGTCGGTAAGAATTTTTACTTCTTCATCATCCTGATTCCTATAGGAGCGTCGTTGATCTCAGATCCAGAGCAGAAGGCCGATCTGCGGAATGTTCTGGGCTTACCGGTAGGTGTCGTGACAGTAGTTCGGCAGCTGAGTTCCGAGAAGCCACGGATATTGGGCAGCCTATTGCAGGCTGTGGTAACTTCTGTGATCGAAGTTAGTACCGAGCTGATACAGTCGGCACGTGTGGCGTAGCGCTGCGCAACCGGCCAGCGCCGTTGACGCCGACGTCATATGCGTCGTCCGAGTGGCCCCAAAGTCAGCCGCTCCAGCGCGCCGAGTGCGCACTCGAAGTCCCGGGACGCCAGCATCGAGCGCTCGATCAGGCCAACCTGAACACCCCGCGCGTACTGTGCCCGAGCCGCGTCGAAGGGCAGCCTCAAGATGCCCATGCCCACCTGTGCAGCGGCGCACGCACTACGAGCGACTGCGGGAAGAATCTCGTGCGTCAAGGGCATTGCCGGTTGGGCAGTTTTTGCTGCCAACGCCGACAGCAACATGGGGGCAGCCTCAGCGTAGCCCCAGCGAAAACGTGAAGTCTTGCGAGCCATTTCGGCCACGCCACTCGATCTCGCGCATGCGGCGTTCCAAGTCGTAGATGTCGACAGATTGCGCGAGGTATGCCTCATCGCGGACATGTTGCGGTTCGATGGTGGGTATCAGCGCGTTGATGAGTTTGAGCAGCTTGGACATCACGAATCCTCGTTGTTTGCAGCACACTACCACAGATAAGGGTTAACCCTGGTTTTCCAGCAGAATCGGGCACGAAACTCGACAGGGCTGTTGCTTTGGAGACGCTGTGATGAGCACGAAGACACACTGGGAATCCGTGTACCAGACCAAGCCGGCGGAATCGGTCAGCTGGTACGCGCCCCATCTGCGAGAGTCGTTGCGCTACGTCACCCAGGCCGCAGCGGGCAAGGACGTTGCCATCATCGACGTGGGTGGGGGCGAGTCAACGCTCGTCGATGACCTGGTCAACGAAGGCTACAGTGACATCACCGTTCTCGACATCGCTGTCACGGCGCTCGAAGTGACAAGGCGGCGCCTCGGGCCACTGGGCGCGCACGTGAAGTGGATGGCAGCTGACGTTTTGGAAGTCGACCTTCCGGTTGGCGCTTACGACATCTGGCACGACCGTGCCGTATTCCATTTTCTGACCAACGACGACCAGCGGCGGCGTTATGTCGCCCAGGTGCTCAAGGCGTTGAAGCCTGGAGGTTTTGCCATCGTCGGAGCGTTCGGCCCTGAGGGGCCCGAGAAGTGCAGCGGGCTGCAAGTGTCCAGGTACGCACCGGGCGAGCTTCATGGCGCCTTCGGAGAGCCCTTCGAACTCCTCGGCAGCAGCGTCGAACAGCACACGACGCCGTCGGGGGCACCCCAGCAGTTCGTCTACTGCTACTGCCGGCGGGCGACGTCGTAGCCTCGAGTTGTCGAGCGAAGGCTCGCCTCGATCAAAACCTCCTACCCAGCCAGGTGGGGCCGACCATTGCTTCTCGGCAGACGAACTGCGCCAGCGAATGCCATCGACGAATCGATGCCGAGGCAGCGGAACTGGCGGATGCCATTGCGGCGCCTGTGAACTCCTCTGTCCGATAACCCGCGCGACGTCTTGTCAGCGACGAGCCGCTGTCAGCATCAGCTCGTTCGGCCCGATCCAGGCGCCATCCGTTTCGAACTGCGCCAGCCGGGTCTCGATGTCCCGCCATGCCGCTCTTGCTGCCTCGGGATCGAGGCGACCCAGGATCTGCTGAATCGGGCTCGCGGAGGATCGGACGAAGTCGATGTAGTGACGGGCCGACGGCAGCCTGAAGGGAGCGTCGACGGTCGTCGTCGCCACCGCGTGGAAGCCCGCGTCCTTGAACATCTGGTCGAGCAGCCCCGGACGCCCCAGGCTGAGCAGCCCCCCGGGTTGCGAAGGGTCGGGCGGCGGGAGACCGGCGTGCTTCAACGCCGTCGCCATCAACGTCGTGATGCAGGGGTTGCGGTCGGGTCGGCCGAACACCATCACGCACACGCCGCCGCCGCGCCGTGTCGCACGGTGCAACTCGCGCAGGGCTCGCATCGGCTCAGGGAACAGCATCAACCCCAGTCGACACACGACGCTGTCGAAGGCACCTGACTCGACGGGGAGGGCTTCGCCGTCGGCCACCAGCGTCGTCACGTTGCGCAGGCCGGCCCGCTCGGCGTTGGCCTGAGCGAGGCTGAGAATCTCCGGCGACAGGTCCGTGCTCAGTACCTGGCCGCTCGGGCCCACGCGGCGGGCGATGTCCAGCGTCTGATCGCCCGCGCCGGCAGCGACATCGAGCACCTTGCCGCCGGGCCGCACCCCCGCCATGTCAAGCATGGCGTCGGTGGCGGTGCGCAGCCATGCCCGGATCTGCGGCGTATGGTCGTTCCAGCCCTGGGCGCTCCTGTCCCATTGCTCGCGGGCCTTGGCCTTGAAGGCCTGTGGGTCGGCCCCTGGGGTCGCTTTCCCTTCGGGGTGATCGTCGAGGCCGGGGCGGACGTCCTGTTCGCGTTCATGCAGCGTCATCATCTGGTCTCCGTGAGATGGGTCTCGGCGCCTGTCGGTGCCATCGAGTGACGCAAGGCTATGCGCTGGCGGAGCCTGGCGTAAGGCGCAAAATTGCCGCCTGGGGCCGCGCTTCTGCATAGCCCCGAGCTCAGCAGCAGGCAATGCAATTCGACTGGGACGACCTCAAGTACTTCCTCGCGGTAGCGCGCCAAGGCAGCACGCTGGCGGCGAGTCGCGGCCTGGGTGTCGATCAATCCACCGTCCAGCGGCGCGTTGCCGAACTCGAGCGCCGGCTCGGCCGCGAACTCGTCAAGCGCCAGCCGACGGGGTACCGGCTCACGGAGTTCGGCGTGACCATGCTTGCCCAGGCCGAGCGTGTGGAGGGGGCGATCGCGGCCTTCGAACAGGCGGTCACGTCGGCGCGAGACGACGTGACGGGCGTGGTCCGCGTATCCTGTCCCGAGCCCATCGTCCACCGCCTGGCCCCTTCGAGCCTGCTGGAGCGCTTCCACGCCATGTACCCGGGGCTGCGCGTGGAGTTCGTGATCAGCGATCGCTATGTGAATCTGCTCAAGGGGGAAGCCGACGTGGCGCTGCGCTCGGGCGATACCGACGACGGCGAATTGATCGGCCGAAAGATCGGCGATTCGTATTGGGGCGTCTACGCCAGCCAGCGATACATCGAGCAGCATGGGCGGCCGGCGAGTGTCGACGACCTCGAACAGCACGCCCTGGTCGGCTTGGACGATTCGATGTCCAAACACCGCGCCGCCGCGTGGCTGCACCGCGTGGCGCCTGCCGGGCGGGTCGTTGCGCGCAACAACAGCATCCTGGGCCTGCTCTACTCCGCGAAGTCGGGCATCGGTCTGTCGGCCTTGCCGACGGCGATCGGCGACGCCGACAGCGATCTCGTTCGCGTACTTGGCCCGATCGACGACCTCACGCGGATCTGGCGCGTGCTCGCGGCGCCGGACAAGCGGCATGCACCTCGTGTCGCAGCGTTCTTCGACTTCATGGTCGACGAGATCGAAGCACTGAGGCCCATCCTCACAGGCTGAAGACGACGACGTTCATCGTCGTCAGCTTCAAGTCCGCCGTGGGACCGAATGCGACTCGGCGCTGAAGGCTCGCGAGGTTTGGGCGCGCGAGCTTGATCCGCCATCCTGGCTGATCGTTATCGCTGCATTGGGGCACTTGGCGTTGTGGGCCCGACCGTCAACTATGGCCACTTGCTGCCGTTCGTGCGGGTGGGTTGCTGCCGTTCGAAGCGTCTACCGGCCGGCCGCGTGCGAAGTCAGCCCACTGGACAAGACACCAAAGAGCGCATTCACGACGCCCGCCGCGGCTGGCCTTGATCCAGATCCTGGCGCGGTGAAGCCTGATCTTGTTAGCGTCGTGTCTGCAATTTCACTCACCCTGGACCGCCCATCATGAAGACTTCAGCCTTGCTCGTCGCAGCCGCACTGGTCCCTCTTTTCAGCGCGTGCAATACAGCCGCGCCTGCCAAAGGCGAGGCGGCCAGTACGCCGGAGCCCGCATGGGTCAGCGGCGCACGCGATGTTTCAACGTCGGTGCCGCCCAAGCTACTGGCTGTGCTGATGGGGGCGATCCAGAAATCGGGGCCGGCAGATGCCATCAGCGTGTGCAAGGACGAAGCGCCCAAGATGGCGCGCGCAGCCTCGGAGCAGACCGGCTGGCAAGTCAGGCGTGTCAGCTTGGGCCACCGCAATCCCATGGCCGTTCCCGACGCTTGGGAGCGCAGGACGCTGGAAGCGTTTGACCGCAGCCAGGCTGCAGGCGCTGATGCCTCCAAGCTCGAACGGTGGGAAGTCGTGACGGAGAACGGCGAGCCCGTGCGGCGCTACATGCGTGCGTTGCCGACCCAACAGCTTTGCGTGCAATGCCATGGCGCGGCAGACAAGCTCGGGCCGGGGGTGACCGAACGCCTCGCACAGCTCTACCCCAATGATCGGGGCACTGGCTACGCCGTCGGGCAGATTCGCGGCGCCATGACATTGCGACAGCCTGTTCGGCAGTGATCGCATGTGAAAGAACTTCGCATCCGTTCGGCCGGCGGGTCGGCCCTCACGTCCGCGCAAGAATGGCGTTGGAAATCGTCGGCTTGCGTGCGCCAAATCCAACGGCGTGCTGTTCTGTCAATCCGTAGGTCCCTGGTTCGAGCCCAGGTCGGGGAGGCATTCGCAATCCGCTTGTCCTGCTTCGATCTGCCCGCGAGGACAGTCGGGGTAAGCAGGGCGCAAAATGCATTTCCGGCCGTGGAGGGTGCCGCCGCCTCCTCGACCACGTCAGACGCGGCGGGATCAACTGCCCAAATGGGAGGCGCTTCGCATGAAGAAGATTGCCATCATCACGCTCCTGGCCTGGGTCGCGTTGTTTGCAGGTTGCATGACACCTCAGACTGAAGCGGAGCGCGACCATCAAATGCGTGCAGAAGAACAGCGCCGCATTCAGGCCATCAATACAGGCCATTAGCGGTCAGGGGGGGTCAACTGCGAATATGACCATGAGCGATCCGCAAGAATGCAGGCCATGTCAGACGAAAGCCAAGTCGTAGTTCCACCCTCGTTCATCGCTCTGTACGTCCAACCTGGCCGAATCAAGCCGAATGCATCGCGAGAGGAGATCTCGGCGCGTCATGAATTCTGCGAGGACCTCGCGACCATGCTTGTGGACCATGCCCGCACCAAGCTATGGGAGCTGGGTGTCACCGAGGTCGACGTCCTGGAACGAATCCACCGGGGCCTGACTACCGACCCATCCGGCGTGAATCCGGTCGAGGCCGAGTGGGTGATCGGCAGGCTTGCCGAATTGCTGGGATGGCAAGCAGGCCACAGTCGGCCATCGAGCCGTGCGCTGAACGTGACGCGCGACCCCCCGGGCCGCTGAGAATCGCCGCCTATTCCTTCGGTGCCGGCAGCGACGCTGGCGCTGCGGGCGGCGCGGCCGCTGCGAGGGGCGCATCCGCATTCCAGGTATCGCGGATGTAGTGCCACTGTCCATCCTTCTTGCGAGAGACCGAGAGAAACTTGCCGGTCTCGACGACGGCACCCTTCACCGTCAGCTTGTACGTACCTGACTCCCAGCCCATGTTGCCCGAGACACCGACATCGGTCTTGGGGTTGATGACGAACACCACCCCGGCCGCCTTTGAGCCGGCAATGTCCTTGGTGAAGAATTCCAGAATCGCCGTCCGGCCAATCACGCCCGACTCGCGGCGATTCTGATCGTCGTTGCGCTCGCCATCGCAGCCGGAACCTACCGCAGCACCCTCCGCAATCGAGTTCCTGCTCCAGAACGCGGCTGCGCAGAATTCTGATCAGGTCTTTCCCGCTGCAGGGCCGAAACGGTTCGCCTCTGTTCCCGCCTGGCACAACCACACAATGACCAGGATCCAGCCAACGATCGGAACGAGACCGATGAGTTGTTGCCAGCCGCTCTTGTCGATGTCATGCAGCCTGCGCGTCGTGACGGCAATGGCTGGCAAGATCGTCGCAATCGTGAACACCACCGAGAGTTTGTCGCTGACGACCCCGCAAGCGGCGGCTGCCAGCAGGAGGAACAACATGAACCACCAGAATTCCGAGCGGCTTGCACGCCCCGCAAACGTCGCGTACTTCGAAATGCACACCCGTATCGATTCGCCGAACGTCATGCCCCCCCCGGCCGCAAAATGCCACGATGCCCTGATTCTGCGCCGCCAGAGGATCATCGATTGATCACGCCCTGGCTCTGGCGCATGGCCCTCACAACGGTTCCAACATTTTGGATTTGACCATCATGCCCAGACATGGGGCCGCTGACCCATCCCGCACTGGTGAACGAAGCCGTCGCGC
>Ga0315283_10000284_pt1 | contig 35602 bp, 30 predicted proteins | sample YL17G09_0_MG_FD_204541 | JGI IMG/M metagenome (GOLD analysis project Ga0315283, IMG submission 204541) | Sediment microbial communities from Yellowstone Lake, YNP, Wyoming, USA - YL17G09_0 | ecosystem: Environmental > Aquatic > Freshwater > Lake > Sediment | place: USA: Wyoming | collected...
TATGCAGCGACCTGGACATCAACAGTCGATCTTTAACACTGCCTGGACGCTCGCCCTGCAGGTCGATCGCTTGCAGGCAATGACTATTTAGCAGCACCTTGTCACGATCATTGATCCCTACATAGCCCGTCCATAAGTCCTCTAAGTGCAAAATATCAAAGCCCTGATGTAATTCGCTCGCCAATGCAGCGTGAAAGCGCGCATCAAACTGATGCGACATCGGCGCACGTAAAGAACGCCATTTACCGAGCAGGCTCCTTCCTAGAGGTGCCGGGCTGGGCGTAAAAAATCGCAAATCATAGGACTCTGGAGGAAATAGCCGCTCAGCTTCTGCCCTGGCCTGAGGCGTCGCTGCGGCGATAAACGTCGTCAGTTGGTAACCACGGGCCACCAAGCCCTTTTGCGTCGTGTAATAGATCCGCGCTGCTGCCCCGCCAAACGGCAGCGGAGGTTCGGGCACAACCATGATAATGCGCAGCGATGTAGCCACGTAAACTCCCTGTCTCAACTTAAGGCGAGAATCTTTTTGGCCAAACGAAAGACATGAGCCGTACCCGCCAAAGATTGCGCTGGCCCGCTGTCAGCATCGCAAAGGCAGCAAATAACAAGAAGCTGCAGCCCGCGACAAACATCGCGGCGGCGAGGCTAAACCAGTTAAATGGAGCAATGGAGGCAAAGACCCAGTGGACTAAAAATCCGTACGGTATAGCCCAAAGTGCCGGAAGGATGTACGCCTTGGCGATAAGAAGCGGCGCAGTACCAAAAGTGGTACGGAGCATCCGCGGTAGGTACCATAGCACGGTGCAGACCTGAGCCACGGCTGTTCCCAGCAGCGGACCACGAATGCCCAGCTGCGCCGTGAAGATGACACTTAACACCAGATTGATCACCGTCTGAATGACAAAAATCTTCAGCATCGCGTGTGGCTTGCCGGTTCCCGTAAAGCACCACCCCCACAGCGACACCAGCGAGAGAATGTAGGTCGTGATCGCCGCGCAGATTGAGGTGGCATGACCCGCAAAGTGATCGCTACCGACCCAGAGCACGACAAAGTGATGATTGCCGATGACAATCGGCAGCAGTCCCGCAATCGCCAGGATAGCGACGGTCCGCGTCAATTCAACCAGGCGCTCGTTAAAGCGGTCGTGCTCACCGTGCGCATGCAACTCGACCAAGGCCGGCCAACTCGAGTTGCCGATACTCTGCAGTACCCTTTGGGCGATCTGTGGCAGTCGGCAGGTGAGAAAAAAGGGCACGATCGCCGCCGGTCCAAGCAACGCACTGATAATGATCTGGTCGCTCATCAGCCCCAGCTTGCCACAAAGGTTCATAATGAAATTGGGTCGGTTTAGGTGCCATAACTCCTTGGTGACGGTCGACTGTAGCGCCATGGGTGCACTAGGAACCGTTTCTTTACCTAGCAATTTGAGGGCATAAATCGCCACACCGCCATGAAAGAAACATCCGCCGATCAGTAGGGCGATGAATTGACCGGTCAACTTCCACCCCCATGCGGCAAATAATAGGGAGAACACGGTCACGATCACGGACTGCAGACCAAGCAGCATATTGATGTGATAGCCACGATTACTAGCCTCGGCAAAGGCGCGAAAACTCGTCAACGGCAGGAGGGCAAAACTAATCGTTGCAACACATGCACCCCACCGTAGGTCGACCAGGTGGTCTGCATGCACCGGCACCAGTCCGTGGATAAAATAGACCAGGATGAAGCCCACAATCATATAGATCGAGGTGAGATATGCGTAGGCTCTAAGCCCAATCGCGATGACTTGACGCAGCTCGGCCCTACAGACCTCGGGCGCGATACCTTTTTGGTGCATGACTCGACTCAGAATCGCCAACAACGCTCCGTCCAAGCCGAGTTCGAGCAAGGTGAGATAGCCGTAGCAGTCAAGGGTCGCGCGATAGGCTCCGTACAGCTCCTCGCCCAGCCACTTCAGAAGCATCGGCGTGGTCACAAAGCCGATCAGCATGGTAAACGCCATGAGCGATATGCTGCTGATGAAATTCAGCGCGGAGCGCCTGGTTCGACTCATGATGCCAACTCGCTATAGACGTCGATCAAATGGTCCCAGCTAAACCTTGATTGATATAGGTCTAAACCACGTTTGCCGAGGTCGCTGCAGGCCTTGCCATCAAGCAAAAGCTGGGATACGGCCCTGGCCATTGCTAAAGGCGCATGTGGCGGCACCAAGCGAGTCGCCCGACTTTCCGCCCATAGCGGATCGCTGAGTGGTCCAAGGTTGGTGACAACTGCTCGATTTAAACTGAGGCATGCCATCATGGTACTGCGACGCGTCGTGACTCCGTCGGGGTACGGCTGCATCATGACTTGGCATAGACCAATCAGAGCGGCAATATCGGCCCCTGGAGCGGCATCAATGCTATAGACCCGTGCCGCATGCTCGGGAGCCAGCCTAGGTTTGATGGTTGCGGCGAAATCGGTTGCGCCGTAGCCGATGAGCAGCATCGCCGGGTACGGGGGCGACGCGAGCACCAACGGGATCGATAGACTAAGAAATTTCGAAATGGCATCGCCAAACGACCCGAAATGACCAACTATGGGTGACCCGGGTCCGAAATCAAGCCAAGCCCTCAAGCTACCCAGCACCGCAAGGACCTGCGGATCTTGCGGCACACCTGGCAGGATATTGCTGGGAATCGGTGCCAGCACCGGCCGCAAAGTCCGCGGTGTCCACCTTTGCAGTAAGCGTCCCCAGCGTGGGATCGTGACTAACACTTTAAATGAAGATCGGAGCAGCAGCATGACCATCAGGCGCTGGACTAAGCCAAGAAGCTGGTGCCTGAGCGGCACCCGCCAACCAAATGGCATATATAATTCGTGAAACATGGTCCAGAGTTTCGCTGGCCTGCGCTGCGCCATGAGCCAACAGAAGGCGACATTCATTCCCCGCCAGCCAAACATTTGCGGCACGTAGTGCAGTAAAATGATGGTGTCCTCACTGAGTGCAGCGAGCTGGCGGCGCAGTATACCCAGGTTTGCGACACTGTAGCGCTCGGGTAGATCGTGGACCATGATACCCGTCGTCTCACAAGGCGGTCGGCCAGCACTCGCCGGAGCCCAAACATCCACGTGATCCCCGCGCGATGCGAGCAGCGACGCAAGAATCCCGCAATGGTCCGCGACCCCACCACGCTGGGGTGGATATTCACCAGTGATCACCGCCCAACGCCTGGTTGTCATCATGCCTCGCAAAACCAGTGGTTGGTCCTAGGGGCTAGTTTAGCAGAGACGGACTAGCTGTGCTGAGCGTCATGAATCAAAGGGCGATCATCCCGGCCACTGCTGGGCACCATCGTCGGGTGCACCCGCTATTCGGCTTGTCCGCGCACGCCGGGCAATGGCGCGGCGTCCCCGCGTAATATCTTGGCGATTTGGCGCAAAACCAACTCATCAGCAATCATCGCACCGTGTTCCATCGCCACATAGTAGCTATGGCCTGGGTGAAGCGCCTCGGTCTTGCCACCGATATTGGCACTACGACGCAACACCGCCCCATCTCCATCAGCCACGACTGGCTCACAGTCGTCATAGACCTCGTGTCCGCCCTGGTCCTTGAAGATATAATCCAATCCACCAACGGTTGGCTGTCCATCACCGATGATGAAATAGGCATCGACTGAGGCGAGGGTTTTCAGCAAATCCGTCTGGTGGAACAACCGATCATTGCTGACGACCATGCCATGATTGCTCCAAGGCCTAGAGCGGATGAAGGCGGCCGTCGCCTCGTAGCCCCTTATCTCGGTCGTCGAATCCGTCGCTCCACGCACCACCTTGCGCACATAGGCGGGTTGCAGGCGAAAAAATTCCCGATTTGGCAGCAGCTGATACCAGGAGACCTCGTTCTTAAACAGCTGGCGAAACTTCGGTCTGACCAGGTAGGCCACCAACCCCTGGCCATAGTCGCCGCGCTCAAGGGTCTTGAGGCTGCCCGGTGTACCAAGAAAGGGCGTCCCGAGGGTCAAGAGCTTGGCCACCTTTTGCTGGCCAAAGCGGTGCAGGTAGTTCGCTGAGATCAGACCGCCCATGCTATGGGCGACGATCGCCACTTGGGCCGCGCCGGTGGCATCGATGAAGGTCGCCAGCTTTTCCGCATTGATCGCATTATCCAGGCGCCAGTCGTAGCCAAAGGGGTAAACTTTATGCCCCGCGGCCTCTAAACTGCGCACCATGGGACCATAAAAGTCCATCAACGGTTCGCCGGCGTTGATATGCTCCTCCGACTTGCCATCGGTGCGGATTTGCAACGCCGCAAAATCACCGGACGCACTAAGCAGGCGCGGTGGCCATACCTGGTCATTGGACTCCGGACGTATGAGCGCGGAACCGGTGATTCCAGGGATCAGGATCACCGAGATCCCTGACGGCAGCGACTCGACGGGCTCACCGGATCCTGAGCCTTTGCCAGCACAGCCACAACCGAGCAACACCGCCGCCAAGCCGCAGATGCGGCGCATAAAATCGATGGACATGAGCGAAAATATCCCCAAAGAGCAAAAGCTGCGGCTCCTAGCATAGCACTATATTTCGCGCTATTATCGGAAAAATGCCAACGCCCATGAGGCCCTCACACCGACTAACGTGCAACATCGAGCGGGATTCTCAGGGCGCCTGATGTCAGGCACAAGAGAATCCCGCAACTATGAGTTGATTGAGCGACTTGAGGTGCTTAGACGACTCATTATGCTTCTGGGCTCTCTTCGACGATCTGAGTCATACTGACGCTAACTGCTGCGCTAGAGGTTGAGCAGCTACCACCAGCGACTAGAGTTTCGTCGCGATCGGCAAGGTCGATCTCTTTGGTGGCGATCATGACGGCGGCGCTAGAGGTCGAGCAGCTACCACCGGCGACGAGAGTTTCGTCGTGATCGGCAAGGTCGATCTCTTTGGCGGCGATCATCACGGCGGCGCTAGAGGTTGAGCAGCTACCACCAGCGACGAGAGTTTCGTCGTGATCGGCAAGGTCGATCTCCTTGGCGGAGATCATCACGGCGGCGCTAGAGGTTGAGCAGCTACCACCGGCGACGAGAGTTTCGGTGTCGCTGGTGGAACAGATTTCGCTAACGCTGAACTTAACCAGAGTGTTTTGCGCGATAGACATAAAAGCTCCTTACCAAGTTGTTGTTTGCCATTAGGCCGATTGTCGTTACATGCTTTGTATCGGCTTTTTCAAGAAAAACTTGAGCTTTTTATACAACTATCAAATAACAAAGATAAATATCATTGTTTAAAAATCAATTTTAAAAATTTAGATGCGCAAAATGAGCGTCAGGGATCCCTCTAGCCCTCGGCCCAGGGCGACAGGGCTAGCCCAGGTGGCCATAAAAAATAAAAAATTTTCGTGCCTTCTGCACTACTGTAGCGCAGGCGCGTCGACCGAAAAGTTCACGCCCCTTGGCAAAAACAACGTCCTTTCGTGGACATAGGGGGGGGGCACAAGCGCAGAATATACATGCCTCCGCCTTGCTTTGAGTCACGATGAGTCGCAGATTTCTGTTTGTAAGATCCATGTCGATGCCGCCGTTCAGAGACTTCGATCAAACCTCCCATTTATTTCGGACAGGCGGCACCGTTGCTCGTCACGCGAGCCAACTGTACGATGGAACCAACATTTGTACCTGTATGAGTTAAGGCCGGGATGGAGCCAATACTGCCAATAGCAACCCCAGTATCGGGACCAGCAAGGTAAGCGCTGCAGGCCAGGTTGATCTTGAGAATGGTGCCGGTATCGCTGTTGTGTTTCAGGCAGTAGTAGCCATTTGGGTTCATGAAATTGTAGGTCAAGATCGAACCGACGTTAGTGATCCCATCTATGAGGATCAACTGTGGACCCTGCGTGGCGAGGTCGTCATTGATCGATGTGATCTGGCCGGTCGTTGACACCGGCTTGATCTCCTTAAAATCAACCTTAGCTGCGCCTGCAAAGGGATTGCCGGGCCAGCCGGCAAGGCAGCTTTCAACGATGGCTTTATCACCAGAAGATAAGCCAATATTGGCTAACCCTACTTGAGTGCCCCCGCCAGTGCTAGGCGCCCCAGAGGGGCTATCGGACGCTAGTGACGGAATCGCCGCTTCCTTTTTTACATAGTCTCCGGACGCAGTACCACCTCCGTTGGCTGTTGCATTCGCTGTTGGGTCGGCTATTCCAGGACCCACTGCCGTAGAGCCGTTGTCAGATTTCTCAGTAGAACTAGATTGGCGGCCGGCGAATTGAGCCACACCGCAAGCGACTATCATCGTCATGCTAGCGTGCATCAGCACCGCGGTTAAAAAGTACCTCGATGTCCAAAATCTCATGTCCTGTACCTCCAAAGAGTCACATGTAAGTGCAGCCGCAGTGCAAAATCGAGCGGGATTCTCTCGTGCCTCGTGTCAGGCCCCCTGAGAATCCCGCGACTATGCGATCAATGAGCGATTGAAGTTGGTCAAAGGCTCATTAAGCTTCTGGACTCTCTTCGACTATTTGGGTGATGCTGACATTGGCAGCTGCGCTAGAGGTCGAGGAGCTACCGCCGGCAACCAGAGTTTCGTCTTGATCAGCAAGGTCGATCTCCTTGGCCGCGATCATCACGGCGGCGCTAGAGGTCGAGCAGCTACCGCCGGCAACCAGAGTTTCGTCGTGATCAGCAAGGTCGATCTCCTTGGTCGCGATCATCACGGCGGCGCTGGAGGTCGAGCAACTACCACCCGCGACTAGAGTCTCGTCGTGATCAGCAAGGTCGATCTCTTTGGCGGCGATCATCACGGCCGCGCTAGAGGTCGAGCAGCTACCACCGGCGACTAGAGTTTCGTCGTGATCGGCAAGGTCGATCTCTTTGGCGGCGATCATCACGGCCGCGCTAGAGGTCGAGCAGCTACCACCGGCGACTAGAGTTTCGTCTTGATCAGCAAAGTCGATCTCCCTGGCGGCGATCATCACAGCGGCACTAGAGGTCGAGCAGCTACCACCGGCGACTAGAGTTTCGTCTTGATCAGCAAAGTCGATCTCCTTGGCGGCGATCATCACAGCGGCACTAGAGGTCGAGCAGCTACCACCGGCGACTAGAGTTTCGTCTTGATCAGCAAAGTCAATCTCCTTGGCGGCGATCATCACGGCGGCGCTAGAGGTCGAGCAGCTACCACCGGCGACTAAAGTGTCGGAGTCGCTATGGGACGAGATTTCGTTGACGATGAACTTGACCAGGGTGTTTTGCGCGTTAGACATAAATGCTCCTTACCATGTTGCTGTTTGCCGTTTGGCAGATTGTTGTTACATACTTCGTATCGGTTTTTTTAAAAAAAACTTTAGTTTTTTATATAAAATCACGTTTACACTGATTAATATCAGCGTCTAAAAATCGAATTTAAAATTTTTGGTGACCAAAACGCAGGTCGCGCTTGGGCTGCAGCTCGCGGCCTCCTGAGGGCAGGGCGATCGCAGCAGAGGATAAGAATAAAAATATTCGGCACTTCCGCGCCGTTGGGCGGCTGTTAGACGCCCAAAAGACTTCGCAGCCGGCCAAACAACGCAGTCATTTAGCGCCATTAAGGTGCAAATGCGCTAAAACCCAAAGCGCTTGACCCGCCCTAGGCCGCGACTTCTGCTGCCGTCTCCTTGCGCTGTGCTCAGGGAAACGGGTGAGGATTTTCATGAAAGAATTGCGCGCTGTGGCCAATCTTTTCGACAAACTTCATACTGCCCATCAGCAACTTTATACGGGCGTCTTTTCGTCCCACAGCAAGTGGCGCAATCTCGTTGTCCTGAGTCCCGAGGCGCGCAAAGGCTTTAATCCGGTCAGCGTCGATAAAAATAAAGTGAAGAGTCACCGCCGAGCTAAACTCCTCAAGCGAATATTTAAAATTGACGTTGGCACCTGTCCCAAATGTGGCTGCGACCTGGAGATCCGCGCCGCCATCCACGACCCCGAAGAAATAAAACGCTACCTTCGTCACATTGGACTTGCGGAGCACCCTCCGCCCATTGCACCGGCCCGGTATGAACACCGAGATCTCGGACTAGGCTTTGACGAGAGCCCACATCCGCAAGACGAGGTTCAGGTCACGCCCGACTATCATTAGTAATGATACGGCCTCAGGCGAAGTACGCCGATGGCGGGACATTGCTGTAGGCACCGCCAATAAATACCCGCGGCGGGGACCAAGAGATCCCTAGATCTGCGCGAAATTGAGCGGGGCTCCATATAAAATGCCAGCATTAGGTCAGGACAGATGGTGCATCATGGCCAAAACGACCCAGCTTGAGAGGGCGCTAGAGGCAGGCTGCTCAAGTTGACCCCGTCGAAATTACTACAAGCGCTCCGCCTACCGAGCTGCCTATGGGGCCGGCGGCGCCATCGACCGGAGTTAGAGCAACTTTGTCACTTGCAGCAACGGCCCAGGAACTTGCAAATGACGGGCATGGACTCGTTCTGATCATGGGGAAAGGCGGCGTGGGTAAGACCACGGTCGCAGCAGCACTCGCAGTAGCGATCTGCAAACTTGGCAAGGCAGTTCATTTAACCACTACCGATCCCGCCGCGCATTTGGCGCAGACGATTGTTGGAACTCTGCCAAATCTGACAGTCAGTAGGATCGATCCCAAAGAAGAAACCCGCCTATACTCAGCTAAGATTTTAGCCTCAAAGGGCAAACATCTCGACGAAGGTGGCCTGGCGCTATTGCGCGAAGACTTGGCATCGCCATGCACCGAAGAAGTGGCGGTATTTCACGCATTTTCTAAGACGGTTTTTGAAGCCCGCCGCGGCATCGTCATACTCGACACCGCGCCGACGGGGCATACATTACTTCTTCTTGATGCTGCCGGCTCCTATCACAGAGAAATGCTCAAAAAAATGGAAGAGAGTGCGCCAGGAAAACTTACGACACCACTGATGATGCTTCAAGATTCGACACAATCCAAGGTTCTGCTCGTTACATTGGCAGAAACAACTCCGGTCAGCGAGGCTGCTGCACTGCAAGACGATCTTCGCCGCGCGGCGATCGAACCATATGGTTGGGTTGTGAATCGCAGCTTGGCCGCTAGCTCCACTTCCGATCCCGTGTTAATGCAACGTGCCGCCAACGAGCATGAACAATTACAGAGAATCACGAACGGTTTGGCAACGCGGCTTGCGATCCTTCCTCTGATGCCAGATGAGCCGGTCGGCATTGAACAACTTGAGCAGCTCCTTAGGCGGGAATCGAAGCCTTGATGTACAGGGCGAGCCCCCTGCGACGAGTTTCCCGAGGCTATGCCTAGGCGCGACCTTTTATTTCGCGCCACAAACTAGGTAAGCCGCCGTGCCTCGCTCGCCATATAGAGAGGCAGCGTTATGACCTTGGCACGCACAGGTCCGGAAGGCGTCAACACTGTATGCTCCAGCCGCGCAGGGAGTCCTGTATCAAATCGTAGCGCGGTGGTCGGCGGGTGGGTGCGATAAAATTCCCAAAGAGATTTCATTTGCCCAAAAGGCCCGGCCTTGACTTCGATTGGCACGACCTTCGGACCAGATCCCAGAACGAAGTCAATCTCGGCATTGTTTGTCTTCTTCTCGCGCAGCCAATAATGGAGTTGGGGCTTTTTTTCGGCCGGCGATGCCGCTAGTAATTCTTGAGCGACGAACTGCTCGGCAAGCACACCTTCATTGACGAGTTGTATACTCTCAGCCGGGAGATCCCGAAGCGTGGTAAAGCCAAGCTGACTGAGCAGCATGCCGGTATCGATATAGTATAACTTGGCGAGGCTGCGATCTTCTGTCGCCCCTAAGGGAATACCTTGAGCGTCCGAGTGAAACACCGCGTGGAGTAGGCCGGCGTCAAGCAGCAGCCCCAAGGCTTTCTTAACGTCGCGCGCCGGCTGATCTGGTGCCAGCCGGCTATACTTAACCTTGGTGCCAATTTGCGCTGGCGAGCGGTCAAAAACTTCGCGGATGACGTCCCTAATGTGCTTGGTAGCAGGATATTTTTGTATATCGTCACGGTAGGAGTTCAACAGGTCGCTTTGAATCCGGCTTGGAGACGCATAGGATTCGCGAATTACCGAGCGTGCCAAATGAGCGGTAACGGCTGCTGGCATGCCCCCCACCAGCAGGTATTCCCGCAGCATCTGCATAAGCTGGTGATGATGATCGTGGGTCAATGACTGTGGCAAATCCGGATCAGCGGCGGTGATGACGTCTCTTAGATCGCCGCGCCCCGCGGCAACGAGAAATTCCTTAAAGGTAACCGGCGGCAGAAACAAGTACGTAACTCTGCCCACCGGCATCGACACAGCCTCGTCCGCTAAAGCAAATTCGAGCACGGATCCAGCGGCGATGACCGCCAATTGCGGGAGCTTCTCGTAAAAATAGCGCAGAGATTTCAGCGCCGTCGGCACGGTCTGGATTTCATCGAGAAAAAGCAGCGTATGTTCGTACCCAGCGCTTAGATCAACACCAGTGACGCGGCTGCAGGCTGCTAAAATAGCCGCGACAGTTCCATCGTCAAAGGCCTGCCGCATCGGTGTTAGATGCTCCTCAATGTTGATCTCCGCGAGACGCAACCCACGGCTAGCGGCAAAATTTCTCACCAGCGTGGACTTGCCGACTTGGCGGGCCCCCCTGAGGACCAACGGCCGACGGCCGGGGTCGTTCCACCATTGGTCCAAATGATGCTCTTGTATCCGGGGGATATACACGGCCACCTCATCTTAATCAAACCTGTCTAAATAATACCCCATCTTTCGTACAAGGTTGTATGAAATAAGGTGACGTGACCAGGGTTGTGCCTAGGGGTGCAGTAATTATGCTGGAAAGTTAGGTGCTTATCTGTTGATCTCGAATACGGTTGCGATGGTGTTTTGCCTACATGAAGCTGGTGCCTTGAAGCAGCTAAGGTGCATGGCCTCGTCCCCAACGCCTCAGGCAGCGTTCATTTTGAACTCTATGCCATCAAGGTCGACCTTGGGTGTCTTCACCGCTCGACCTCCGACCCGCGATTCCATGATTCTTATGACGCCACGCTGCTCGAAAAATATGATGAGCTTGTTGAGGGTGGACTGGTCATTATTGAACATCCTGGCAAGCTCATAGACCGAGCTCGGCTGCTTCTGCTGGATGCAGCCTGGCCAGTTTCCAGCGTTGGTGCGCTTTGACAATCAGGGCTAGGCAAGGCCGCGGGGTAGTCATACTCCCGTCTTACTTAACAATTCAAAAGATATGATCAAGTTTTCCCATACCTCGTCGATAGATGTCCCAGGGCACCGACACGGTGGCTATCCGCATTTATCGGATCTGGTGAAGACCTAAACCTGCAAAAGGGCGCATCGCCGCTACCGACCACACATCAATTGTGTTTATCCCGAGCACTTAAATGGACTTTGAGTGCCACCTGCTGCTGCCACCTCAGATCATTATGTCATTGTTTTTGACAAGTTAGCGTTTGATTTGAAAGTATTCGCAAGAACTTTGGCAATCTACCGATAGGTAAACAGTGATATGTGTGGATGACGCGCTTCAACCCGAATAGAACTCATGCATCAAGCCATGCGGTTACGCAATATGATCAGTATCGCGTCGGTGCTCTGCTCCGTCGTTGCCATCAGGGCCACGACTGCGTCTGCAACATTAGGTGAACAGGCCGAGTCGGTGGCCATAGTGGATAGTAGGGCAATCAAGCCCCCAAGGGGGCTTGATTGCCCTACTATCCCGGCGATGAAGGCGGCAAATTCTTTAGAAGCCTTACTAACACCTCTGTCCCGCCCGTACTAGCGCCAAACAGGACTAAATCAGGGTGGCCGCCTACAGACACTTTCACAGCCTCACCAACATAAGCCTTGGCGACCCGAACCAAATCGAAGCTACTAACCGGCTTTAGTATCACTTCGCTGCAACCGATCTGCAACCCATCTTATGATAGTCAGTATCATCAAAGTCGAACTCCCCCTGCTGATACCGCGGCGGTGCTCGGGCGGGAGGTTCATAATCAATATTCTCGTGCTTGAGATAGCGACGGACTTGGATTGGGTCGGTGATGGCGCTGATCTTCTTCACCCCATCGCTAAACTGGCTGTTTTTACCTGCAATCAAAGACCTGACTGTTCTGCGTGTTATGGACCCGTGTGCCCTGATGGAGCTGAGATTCGGATCATTGAGGAGGTCTTTCCTCGCGTCCAAGCTCAGCAATGGGTCTTGTCTCTGCCCATGCCGCTGCGCTTTTTATGTTCCCGTGATCGACCGAGTACGATAGGGAGGAACCAAACGCCTTCGCCCCCATAGTGCGGGCTCGACCATTCCCTACCTTTGGCCGACCGATTCGTCCTTGGTGCTAACGCGCGCAAAACCCTGGCCTTAGCTCGTCCCATCAACCCGCACTTAGCGATCTGCCGATCACTTTGCCCAAGCCGCATCTGCACGATAACTTGCCGATATTCGTACAATTCAAACCTCCGATTAGCCACGACCGCGCCCTCCTATGCGTCTTAAGCGACGCCGGAATGTAACGGGTCATGATGTTTAGAGGATATGCCCGGCCACCATGTTTTCAAAGCACGCTGCTGGCTCTGACACGCTGGTCCAGTCCCGCATATAGACCTTAGGCACCTTTTCCAGACTCCGAGCTAGCTTGCTGACGAACGGCTTGATGGCATAGCAAAAATAGAGCCTAGTTAAGACTTCCAGCCATGTCTTGGCCGTATCGTGGGACATCTCCAGATCCTGGCGAATATTGTTCAGCGAGAATGGGCTGCCCACTTTGTTTGGCAGCAACAATGCCATCTGCTCAAGTACCGCTAAGTTGCGAATCTGAGTGAGATCACCACAGCAGGCAAGTCATAGACCAGCCACGGTTCCTTGGGTAGTTGCACATACTTCCTGAAATGGAATTGGGACGACCGGCGCTTCGGATAAGATATCAAGACCATGGATCTAAAGGACGAGCTGGAAGCTCACGCCGATCAGGTCTCGAGGAACTTGGATTTGCAAGCCATCACCCTATCGGCGGTCAGGCTCAAGGCTTGCTGGAGTATTGAATGGTAGTAAATCCAAACCCTATAGCCGCTTTCAGCTATCTGCCACACTTATGTCCATTTCAGCTGCGTTGGGTCCCATCATGGCTTTCGAATAGCTTCTTCGTCTTAACAGCGCTGCAATTGTAGCCGTTCATAATCGCATCATATTAGCGTGTTTTGGTGGCTTTTCATAAGTTTGGCAAAAGCTCACCGAGACAAGTCGAGCCCTTGGCAGCTGACTTAGTACTCTTCCTCACAGAGGCTACGCATTTTAACTCCCGTCCGAGCGGGGGGAGCTGCGGGCATTCCCACATGTTTGAGGTAACGAGCGATCTGGAAGGGATCCAGCACGGCAGCGATGATTTCTAGGTCAGAACCGCAGCGGGGGCAGCGGGAAACATCGATGGCAAAGACTCGCTTTAAGAGCCGCGCCCAAGCTCCTGCACCGACTTTGCGTGTATGAGGCTTTTCACCCACGATCTGTTTGACTGAGACCCTACGCTTACGCTTGCCCGCTCGCAAAATTATCTCATCACGACGTTTGAAGTTCGGAGCAAATACACCTCCGTAGCGAAGCAAAGGACTCGAGCGGGGAGGTAGCCGTCGGACCTTGAAACGACCTATGGCAGCTAGCGCTGCCAGTTCAGAAATCACCGCGCGCCGCGGATCATTCCTTTTCACTTTTGCTTAGGATGCCCCAGATCATCGATCGCGGGCGTCTTCGCGGGCGTCTCAGCGCTGCTCAAGAATTCCTTTTCACTTTTGATTAGGATGCTCAGATCATCGATCGCGGGCGTCTTCGCGGGCGTCTCAGCGCTGCTCAAGAATTCCTTTTCACTTTTGATTTGGAAGCCCAGATCATCGATCGCGGGCGTCTTCAAGGTTACTTCGGCAGTCTGTTTCTGGCCGGCGATGATTTCATTTTGCGCACTACCGGATTCGATGACTTGTCCCTTCTCATCAACCAGATCGACCACCATCAGGTACTGACCGGCTTGCAGCGCGTCGATTTCCACGACTTTGCCCGCTTCGAAGTCAAATTCATGTTGCTGTACTGCACCAGGATCGGGCGTGGCCGCCAGTTTAAGGACGGACGGAACCAATGAGATCCTCAGTTTTGTCGCAGGGCGCTTCTTGCTGTCGGTCGGCATGGTCAGAGACAGGGTGCCGCCTTTGGTTACTGGGGCGTCGGTGTGTTGCTGTGGCTTGTCGTTTTTCTGGGCATCCTGATTAGAAGGCGTCATTGAACATGCGCCTTCCAAACTGATGAGCGCGATCAGCGAAAGGGTCATGCGGACTGCGGAAAGGTTGGTTTTAATCATTTTGCTCTTCATGTAATACTCCAGTTGTTGTTTGCCGTTTGGCAGATTGTTGTTACATACTTCGTATCGGTTTTTTTAAAAAAAACTTTAGTTTTTTATATAAAATCACGTTTACACTGACTAATATCAGCGTCTAAAAATCGAATTTAAAATTTTTGGTGACCAAAACGCAGGTCGCGCTTGGGCTGCAGCTCGCGGCCTCCTGAGGGCAGGGCGATCGCAGCAGACGATAAGAATAAAAATATTCGGCACTTCCGCGCCGTTGGGCGGCTGTTAGACGCCCAAAAGACTTCGCAGCCGGACAAACAACGCAGTCATTTAGCGCCATTAAGGTGCAAATGCGCTAAAACCCAAAGCGCTTGACCCGCCCTAGGCCGCGACTTCTGCTGCCGTCTCCTTGCGCTGTGCTCAGGGAAACGGGTGAGGATTTTCATGAAAGAATTGCGCGCTGTGGCCAATCTTTTCGACAAACTTCATACCTTGAACTGCATGCATGCCATTCATCGGTACAAAGTGCGACATGATGGACTTGGCGAAGCGAAAGCCAAGCTTGCGATAACCATTGGGTGTGAAATCGATCAGCAGCCAATCGCGGCCACTGTCCCGCACTGCATCGCGAAAGTGCGTTAGTATATCGCCTTTAACATCAATTCCTTCGGTGACCCGCTGCAAAGCCACCGTATCCTTTGCATCCTTCCACAGCCACGCCATGCCATCATAGCGATTGCGGTTGGCATAATAAGCCGGATGCTCGAGAGGTTCGACGATTTCGTAGGGGCTGGCGAATTTCTTGCGCAAGATTTTCGGGTAGGAACCTGTGACCCGGGAGAAGTAGATCATGGTATGAAACATTTCCAAGATACTCTTCTTGGCGCTCTCCCACAGACTTGGCCTAGCACTCGCACCGACTGCGTAAGGCTTAAAGAATACCGAGTTCTTACCAAAGCAGATGCAGCAGGTGACGGGAATTTTAAACGTGTTAGGCAAGTATATCAGGCGGAAATCAAGCTCGTTTTGGTCGATATAGGTCTTTATTCTGGCCCACGACTCGTCGGAGTTAAAAAGCTCCGCGCAGTCGACTAGATAGGTGTCACCTTTGGAATACCAGGTGCTCATGGTCGAATGCCGCTCGACGACTTCCTGCAAGCTCGAGGCGATGGCCGCATGCGAGCTCATGTGACCGGCGCAACCCGTCGAGATCTGCTCCAGCAAAAATGGCTCGCCGTACTTCTGAAAATCGTAAGAAAATCCGCCGATCTGCGCTGGAATCCTCTTAAACTTCTGATCCGTGACGCTCCAGGCGTCGATCCAGCCCAGCACCATGTCATGGTGATATTTTTTACACAGAAACTTGTCGGTATACTGCTCCGGCAAGAACGGCAAAAAGTCATTGGGATCGACGGCTTTATCAGCGAAATCACTGTAGCGCCCACGGACTAAATGATGCGCCATATAATCACGCGGCAGGTTGCGCTCTAAGCACTCCACCACAGCGGCCATGTACGCATCGATCGTGGCAAAGCCAATACCGCTGCCGAGCTCTGGAGGCCCGAACAGTGGTGTCGTGGCGTCTGCGGTACCCACCTTAACTGGCGGAAACTGAGCCGGCGTCTTGACCGTGCCAACTTTGCGCAAAATGCCGATGTGTTCATCGAGTATGCCGGAGCTTTCAAGAAACTCACGAGCCTCGACGGCACTGTTAAATTTGAACCTCATCCCAAACCCGTCTGGTAAGTGTGAATTCCTTTTCACCACATGCAGGGCACCTGGGTGATGGTATTAAATCGGTTTGGCGCCCCTTCAGGTTGGTGAAGTTGAAGTAGTGAACCCGGTCGAGCAGCCGTGCAGGCATGGTCCCCGAGGCAAAGCCAATGATTTCACCCAGAGCGATCGCAACAATGGCTTCCTCAGCGCCCGGCGGGTTGACCGGACAGGCCTTATGGGAGTTGTTCTGGACCTTTTCACTTAGCGGTCGCAGACTAGCGGCAAAGCGCAAGGTGTCGCTATAGATATCCTCGCGGTGGCATTGGTAGCATTCCCAGCAAGCGGCACTATCTTTATTAATGATAGGACCGACCACGCCGGTTTCACCTTCCATTGTCAGACGCAAGGCATGGATCTTCGGAGACGCTTTGACGGCACGGCTCAAAGAGCGCTCCCAATCTCCACCCCAAAAATCACCGCAAGAGATCACGAAACCCAGACTTTTCGTGTCCGCAGCGAGCTGTGACAGCCCTTGCTCCCAACTGGCTACGGTGGTGCACTGACTATGCTGTGGGTTGGCCTTACCAACCTTCAGAATCTTGTTGAATTTGATCTTTACCAATTGATCAAGCAGCAGCGAATCGAGACTGCCGTTGCCGACGACCAGCATGGACGTGTTGGCCAAGTTACGCTCGTAACCAGCTGCGTCCGTGCCCTCGTCAAAATAGTTGGCCAAGCGCTGAGTCATGGCCTGCGTCGTGTGCGGGTTGGACTTGGTGGCCCATTTGTTGGCAACAAACGAGTCTAAAACAGCCTCACAATCGTCTGCGGGCAAGGTGGTTGCCGCCGCTAGGGAACCGACCGTTGCACCGTCACAAAGGAGGTCCACAATGTGGGTCAGTTGCTCCTCTGGCAGGTTGATATCGACTTGAAAGAGTCGATGTCCCAGAGTGACGTAGACTTGCCCCTTGGTGTTGACCCTCAAACCAATTCCGGGACGCAGATAATAGGTCGCAGTCATCGATGTCCTATCCTCGCTTGTCGGCGCAGCAGTCTTTAAGGATTATTTGCCAATAACAACAGTATAAATCGGCGTTTCCTCGGTCTCTTTAAGATCAAGCTGAGCGGCCAACCGTTGATAGTCAAAGCCCGAAAGTGGCACGTTCTTAAGTCCTAGAGCCGTGGCGCAGAGGGTGAGGTTTTGACCAATATGACCGGCCTCAATAAATGATTTGCGATAGGCATGCGCGCCGTATTTCTCGGCAATACGCCCGTACCAAGAACAAATGACGACAATGAGTGGTGCCGCCCGCGCCCAATCAGCACCCGTCAGCAGTGATCCTGCGACGTCAAAGTGCGGCGTCACTTGAACGAGGGTGTTCTTGAGCTGATCGACGTAGAACCCAGCATGGGGTCCACCAGGGGTCTCGCGCCAGATGACGTAGGTGGTGCAGGCAAACAGCCCACCCGGACTCGGATAGGATGCCCCATCGAAGGCAGCGCCTTCCACTTCCTTACCGTCGATATCGGCCGCGTGAAAGACTCCCGACTTGCCCAGACTCGGAATGAGCAGTTTCGCCACCTCGGATACCGCTAGCGGATCCGCCGAGATACTGCGGCGCGTACGTCGGTCATGCAGACAGGTCAATAGCCTGGCTTGCTGCAGCTGCTCGCCTAAATCGGTAGGCAACTCGATCCGACGGTAGCTGGGCGGATAGAATTTAGCCTTAAGGCCGGGCGCAGGCAGCTTGCGCTTATCGAAATATCGGACAAAAGGTGCGCTAATATGATCGGGTTTGACACGGGTGTAAGCATAACGCCGGCCGACGTACCATTGCGGATTTTGGTGGTCCAAGGCTTGCCTCGTATAGCTGTCACCGGGGTATAAGCTCAATGCTAACGTAAGTCCTTTCGGGCGTCAAATAAGCAACAAATTGACACATTTGGTACCTAAACTTGATGTTTAGGACGACGTCCTTTACGCTTAAGTTTACGCGCAAATACCAACCGACGAGACGCAGATGGCTACTCCCGTTCGCATAGAAGGAGTTACTAAGGTCTACCCCCTGGGGCGTTCTCAGGTCATCGCCCTAAAAAATATCAATCTCCATATCGATGCTGGTGAGTTTACGGTCATCGCTGGGCCATCGGGTTGTGGCAAGTCGACCTTGCTAAACCTTATTGGCTGTATGGATACTCCAACCAGTGGCGAGGTCAAGGTCGGAGGGCACTCCATTGCAAAGCTGAACGACCGCCAGCTGACCCACTTGCGCCTTGAGACCTTGGGCTTCATCTTCCAGAGCTTTAATCTGATCCCGGTACTCAGTGTGCGGCAAAATATCGAGTTTCCGCTGCTCATCAAAGGTGGGCTCAGCACGCGGGAGCGGGCCAAACGCGTTGATTCGCTCATCGATGAGGTCGGTTTAACAGGGCAGGCCAATCAGCGGGCGCCAGAGCTTTCCGGCGGCCAGCGGCAGCGGGTCGCTATCGCACGGGCCTTGGTGTCGTCGCCGGCGATCGTACTTGCGGATGAACCAACCGCCAATCTCGACTCGGCCAATGGTGAACGAATCATCGAGTTGATGAAGTCGATTAGTGAGCTGAGAAAGACTACGTTTATCTTTTCGACGCATGACCCCCAGGTGATGCATCACGCCAGGCGGATCATTCGGCTTAAAGACGGCGAGATCGTGTCATGACCAGTCGCCTGGCGGTGATTCTGCGCATTGCCTGGCGCAACATTTGGCTATACCGGGTAAAAACCATCGTCATCGGGGGTCTACTCGGGTCCGGTGCTTTTATTCTGATCCTTGGCTTATCAATGACCGCGGATGTGGCCAAAACCCTCCAGGCGAGCATCTCAGGCAGTATCGTCGGCGATCTACAAATTTACTCCAGCAAAGCCAAAGATAAGCTAACGATCTTTGGCAGCTCCTTTGTCGGTCAACCGGATATCGGCGTCCTGAGCGACATCGCACCGATTCGTGATCAGGTCCTCCAGCATCCCAATGTAGAAGCGTTGATCCCTATGGGATTTGACACGGCTTTGCTGGCCCGAGGCAATGAGCTTGATGACGCGATTGATGCAATGCGCCAGGCCCTCAAGAGCGGCAACCAAGACTCGATCGACGTGCGCAAAGCTGATTTGCGCTTTCGCTTTGCGGCTGTGCGGAGGGAAATTCAGCAGAGGCGTCTGATTCTCGGCGCCACCCCAAGCTTGGCCCAGGCAGATAGCGATCTAGAGCGCGCCCAGGCGCCTGAATTTCTCGCGACGCTCACGGCGGCCGACGAGGATAAGCTGCAATTCCTTGAGACCCACATTGCGCCCATCTCTGGTGATAAGCCACAGGTTTATGTGCGTTACATGGGCACGGACAGCGCCCTATTTCGCAGTGAATTTCCGAAGTTCCGACTGATTTCTGGCGAGCCTTTAGCAGCTGGTCAGCGCGGCATCATGCTGAGCCATAAATTCCGCGAAGAGCAGCTGAAGCATCCAGTCGCTAGACACATGGATCAACTTCAGGCTTGGGCAAAAATCGGCTATGGCAAACTCGCGGACGATCCAGAACTACGCAACGTGGTATTGATCCTACCCAAGCAAACCGACCTGATTGTTCGCGACCTAAGTCCCACCAGCGCCACGCAACTTAGTACAGAACTCAGTGATGCGGGTTTCAAAGGAGAGGCTACCACAGCACATCCGACCCTGGACCGATTAGCTCTACAGTTAAAGGATTTTTTGACCGTTGATGAAGCGAATGTAACGCAGCGCAGTCAGTGGTTTTACGCCCATATCGCGCCAAAGATCGCACTCTATGCGATCAGCCCAGGACAAAATCTGGTCTTACGCGGCTATACGCGTAGCGGCTTTGTCAAAAGCCTAGCTCTGAAGGTGACTGGGATCTATACCTTCACGGGACTCGAAGATTCCGAGTTAGCAGGCATGACGAATATCATCGATCTGATTAGCTTTCGCGAGCTCTTTGGCGAAATGACCGGCGAGTCGCAAGCAGAGCTGACGGCGATGCGTGCTGCGGCCGGGAGTCTGGCGGACGTCAGCCAAGCCGATGCAGAGGCGGCATTTTTCTCCTCGCCCGACGCGTTTGCGATGAAGCCCTCGCAGGTGCCCGGTCAGACGTCCGGTGGAGATGCATCTGGGGAATCTGCAGAGCCTACAGCGCAACCTCTGCACGTCCAGCCGGCCGTCGCTGATCATTTCGATCCTGCCGAAGTCAAAAGCGGATTGGCCTTAAATGCAGCGGTGATCGTCAAAGACAAGAGTGCGATTGCAGCTACCAAAGCTGACCTGGCGGCACGTTTTGCCGCGCAGGGGCTAGAACTGCAGGTGATCGATTGGCGCGAGGCCTCTGGCTATGTTGGGCAGTTTGCCGATCTAATCCGGGTAGCTCTTGGGTTTGCCGCGGCCTTAATCTTCTTGGTGGCGCTGCTGATCATCAATAACTCGATTGTCACCGGCGTCTTCCAGCGGCTGCGAGAGATTGGCACGATGCGCGCTATCGGCGCGCAAAAGGCCTTTGTCACCAACCTCTTTCTGATTGAAACGGGAGTGACCAGTCTCCTCGGGACCCTGATAGGAACAGCGCTGGCCCTAGGGATCTTGGCGTACCTCGGCAAGACGGGCATACCTGCGAGTAACGGGGTCGCCATTTTCCTCTTCTCCGGACCCGCACTTTATCCACATCTGCATTGGTCACTGATCCTTGGGGCTCCAGCGCTGATCACATTGCTCGCCACGCTGTCCTCGTTCTACGCCGCAAGGCACGCCGGCCGGGTACGGCCTATCGAAGCTATGCAGGAGAAGGAGTAAGATGCTGCTGGTCCTTCGCATTGCCTGGCACAACATCCTCTTGGCGCGTCGCCGCACCCTGCTGCTCGGCATGGCTGTGGCGACAACCGCCTTTATGTTTTTTATGTTGCGCGCCGTTGCCGCTTCGGTCAGCGAGCATATGCTCGACGCGGCGACCACACTGTCGGCAGGACATGTCAATATTGGCGGGTTTTTCAAAGACGGCCAAAACGCCTCGGCGCCTATTTTGACGGGGCGGGAGCAGCTACGGGATTTGGCTCGAAAGACGGTCCCCGAGTCGACTCGGATCATCGATCGCCACCGCGGCTGGGGCAGGATCATCAGTCCGGCCTCGTCCATCAATGCCAGCTTTAGCGGCCTTATCGTCGCTGAGGAAGCCAATCTGCTCGGGACCCTGCGCCTGGCGGCCACCCGTGATTACCGTAAGGACGGCAATGATGAGCGACCGGGCCACTTCGCCGATCTCGCCAAACCCAATTCCGCAATCTTGTTTGCCGCCCAGGCTAAAAAGTTGGAGGTCGGCGTTGGCGATAGCGTCACCGTCATCACCGAAGCGAGTAGCGGCCCTGCCAATACCGCCGATTTGGACATTGTCGCCATAGCGGAGGACATCGGCTTTCTCAGCAACTATAGTATTCTGATGCCGCGGCAAACGGTGTTGGACCTGTATCAGCTTAGCCCCGATACGACTGGTGCCGTGATGGTATATCTGCCCCATGCTGATCAAGCTCAAGCCGTGATGGATCGACTCAGGCAAGCCCTTAAAGGTGCGGGTTACACGCTGATGGACCATGATCCACGGCCATTTTTTATGAAATTTGCTTCGGTTGGCGCGGCAGACTGGCTTGGACAGCAACTGGATCTGACGACCTGGAGCGACGAAATCTCCTATATGGCTTGGGTGACCATGGCACTCGACCTGATCGCCTTCGTCGTCCTAAGCATCCTGGCGCTCATCATCGGCGGCGGTTTGATGAACTCGGTGTGGATGAGTGTCCGTGAGCGTACCAAGGAAATCGGTACCATGCGCGCTATTGGTGCCTCCCGCACCTTTGTCGCGCAGCTCTTTGTCGTCGAAGCGATGCTGCTTGGCGGTCTAGCGTCCATCTGTGGCACCGGCTTGGGCGCTCTACTACTAAGCGTGATCAATCATCTGAACCTACCGATTGTCGACGACGGAACGCGGCTTTTTTTGATGGCCAATACGGTTCATATTCCCGTGCATCTAGAGCAGCTCATCAGTGCCTCCTTGGTCCTGATGATGATTACCGGAGCGGCCGCGCTCTACCCATCATGGAAGGCGGCACGGATGCGGCCGATCGAAGCATTGATGCATAGCAAATGATTTCAACCAAATAGGCGATGGGGAGATACGGAGCATGCAGTTACGAGGTCCAGAGGTGGTTCTGATGGGCAGAATGTTTGGCGTCGTATTGGCCGCTGTTAGCCTGCACGCTAAGCCAGTCCTTGCCCTTAGTGCAAAGGAAACCCGTGATTTAGTCGCTCTCATCGACTCGCGTCAAAATAACGTTGGCGATTATAATTCCACAGCCTTTCTCGACCAAAAGCAAAAGCATGGTGGCAGTAAGGCTTTTGAGGCGGAGATTTATCGACGCGACAAAGATGAAACCCTGATGATCGTGTTCACCAAGCCAAAGACCGAGGCTGGCAAAGGCTATCTGCGTGTCGACAAGAATCTTTTTAGCTACGATCCGACCCTTGGCAAATGGGACAGGCAGACCGACCGCGTTGCCATCGCTGGCACGGATAGTCGCCGCGCTGACTTCGATGCCTCGCGGCTGGCCAAAGAGTATACGGCGGAATATGTCAAAGACGAGGTTCTCGGTAAGATCCCTACCTACCAGTTGAAGCTGACCGCCAAATCCGGCTTGGACGTGGTCGCGCCGATTCTGCTTTTATGGGTCGATAAGGAAAGTAAAAATCTGCTCAAACGCCAGGAGAAGGCGCAGTCCGGCAAGTTGCTACGGACGATATACTTCCCCGCCTGGGACCAGGTCTACAGTAAACAAAAGGAGGCCGATCTTTATGTCATCAAGGAGATGCGAGTCTTTGATGAGGTGGAGAAGGGCAATAGCACCACGGTACTGATCAAAAACGTCAGGTTAAAGCCCCTAGAGAAAAATATCTTCACCAAGGCCTGGCTCGAATCGCGGAGCAAATAGGACATACTTACCTTGCGCCTTATGGTCCCAATCATCATCGCCAGTGTGACCGCTATCGGGACGTGGGCTGCGCCTGCCAACGCCGAAGATAGTCGCGACAGAATGATCTTTGGCGACAGACAGCCCACTGCGAAAAAAAATGTTGATAAGGATAGCAGGGACTCATCGGAGTCTTTGCCACCTTCGACCCGGTCTGATAGTCGTGACAATATGATTTTTGGCGGCAAGCAGTCCGCAGAGCGAAAGCTAGATAGGGATAGCAAGGAATTCATCGACCCACTACAGATTGGCGCACGGCTTGAGTTGCGCGAAACGAGCAGCCGCAGAGAGGATCAGACGTGGGCGAAAAGTGGCACGAGTCTACTGAAGCAAGCCGACGTCTACTTCGATGCAATACCGAAGCCGCACGTGCATTTCTTTCTGCGCCTTCGCTTTTCCGAGACGACCCCGGTGGTTCCTGCTAATGCGACCCCGCCCACAACTCCGAACCCGTCCACGGGACAAACGTCCAACCAGCAGGGGCAAGGCCAAGGTGCCACAAAGAATTCCCCCAACTGCGCCAATTGTGCCCAAGTCCAAGTCGATGAGGTATGGGCCAAGTGGGATTATAAAAAGCGCCTGTTTTTTACGTACGGCAAGCAGCATTTAAAATGGGGCAGTGGCCATTTCTGGAACCCTACCGATTTTACCGCCAATCAACCCATCGATCCCTTTCAGCCCTTCGATTACCGACTCGGTCAGGAGATGTTGAAGATCCATTTGCCGGTCGAAGGCTGGGGCGATAACTTCTATGCGGTTGCACTCCTCGATAACATGGACCGCAATGAAGATGCTGGCCTAGCTTTACGCGCGGAGTTTACCCTCGGCAAATCCGGCGAGTTGGCGCTGAGTGCTGCAACCAGGCGCGGCCAAGCCCAGAAGCTGGGTGCCGACCTATCGGTGGGAGTGGGACCTTTTGACTTCCATGCCGAGGCCGCTGCGACGCGGCGAGATCCTCGACTCTTCTACCGCGGTAGTCTGTCTGAAGACAGCGCACCAGCGCCAACGTCTTATACCAAGCCCGACACCTGGATTGGACAGTTCGTCACTGGTTTGGAAAAGACCTGGAAGTATAGCAGTACGGACAACTTCACCCTCGGACTAGAATACTTTTTAAACAACCTCGGCTACGAAGACCGCTGGCTTGAACTGTACTCAGTGGCCAACGCGCAATCGACGCCGCTGTTTGCCGGGCGGCGCTATGCCGCCGCCTATTTGCTGCTACCCAAGCCTGGGCCATGGGATAAGACGACGATCCTCGTCAGTGGCATCAAGAACCTCAGCGATCAGACGAGTGAAGTCTGGTTGACCGACACCTGGGAATTTCGACCAAAGACCAATCTACAGTTATTCGTCAGTGGTTGCCGCGGAAACTACGGCGACCTTTGCTTTCGCGTGCCTCGCGCTTGGACGGCGCCGCTCGTCACGAGCACCGGCACGACCAACAATGCCAGTAGCAGCAGCAGCAGCAGCAGCAGTCCAAGCGCCTTCGCAGCCTTGCCCACCGAGCGCACTGTGGTAAATGTCGGGGTTAGTGTTATCATAAACTTCTAACTGTGTTCTAAGGAACCGGGAGAACAAATTTTGGGCGCGCAACCACAGATGGCTCATATCTCTGATACTGCGCGCTGGGTCGCGTACTATCGAGCATTGGAGACCGAGCGTGCCGATGCCTTGTTTCGTGATCCCTTAGCGCGCGTCCTAGCCGGCGCCCAAGGCGAACAGATCGCCCTACAGATACCTGGTGGCGCGGGCAATGCCTGGACGATGATCGTGCGTACGCATGTGCTTGATGAAATGATCATGCGCTTGGTGCGCGAAGGCAAGATCGATGCGGTGATCAATCTGGCAGCCGGACTGGATAGTCGGCCCTACCGTTTAGACTTACCGAAGAACTTTCGTTGGTTTGAGGTCGACCTGCCGGGCATCCTAGCCTACAAGGAGCCATTGCTGGCCAAGAGCCAGCCCAACTGCACGGTTGAGCGCTTCGCCCAAGACCTGGCCGTACCCGCTGAGCGCCGCGCCTTATTCGCAAAGCTGGGTGGCCTGTGCCAAAAGGCGCTGGTGCTGACCGAAGGCCTGCTCATCTATCTGCCCGAGCCTCTGGTCGCCGAGCTGGCTCGTGACCTGAGGGCTGTCAGCTCGGTGCATTATTGGTTGCAGGATGTTGCCACTCCGGACCTCCTGGTATTGCTTAACCGCCGCTGGTCTAAGGCTCTGCAAGCAGCGAACGCTCCCTTTGTCTTCGCCCCCGCCGATGGGCCGCAATATTATGGTCCATTCGGCTGGCGACCAGTGGAGATTCGCTACGCGATTCCAGAGGCGCTGCGCTTAGACCGACTACCGCTACTGCTTCGCGCGCTGACTCGGCTTTGGCGGGTTCTACTCAGCCAAAAGGCACGTCTGGCGCACGAGCGTAACAGCATCTACTTACTACTCGAACGCTCGTAGCGGCACTATTCACCTCGGCGAGGCCGCATGCGATATAACTTCACAAGCGCCCGGGAAGCCGCTGATTTTATGCATGAAATCGGCATCATAGACGAGCACCTTGGGGTGCTCCGTCAGCCTACTGCAGTGAACATCCCGGCGCAGGCCCCGCCTATTAAAATCTGTACTGCAGCGATGAATGACTCAAGTGGCGGTAGCGACGGCGGTGGCGGCATAGGCTTCAATAGTTTAGATGCGTTTATGGCCGCGGTGGTGGAAAGCCTGGAGCGACAGCTGCCCAGCTACGCCACCCAGCATCACCTGCTTCGTGCTAGCTACCGTCAGCTGGGTCAGCAAGCGACTGATCCCTTCCAGTTTATCCCCTACGCCGATGATCAATACGTGGATGGCTTTCCCTGCCGGAAGTACCATCATGATCTGGAGTTAAACTGGACCCAAGCATGGAATGTCGGCGAGCAGCGCTTGACCCGCATTCCAGCACAAATTGGTGGTACTGCCTACGACTTTGCGCGGCATGGCGAGCCCTTTCTGATCGAGCAAACCTCAACGGGTACCGCTGGTCATATGGATGCGCGTCGCGCCATTATTTCGAGCGTCCAAGAACTCGTGGAGCGACATGCGACGATGGATGCTTGGTATGCCAAAGGCCCCACGTATCTTGTGGATCCGGATGACCTATTCAACTCTGATCCAAACTGGTCTCGTCTCGGTCGATTCTTGCATGATCAAGCGTTTACCGTAAGGCTGCTGTACTTTCCAAATATTTTCAATATTCCGGTCACTTGGTGCGTCTTAACGGGTGAGAAGAGCGTCTTTTTTAAGCCCTTTGCTGTCGGTGCCAGTGCTCGCCCAAGCTTGTGGGAAAGCGCCAAGAAAAGTCTGTTCGAGACCATGCAAAATTTAGTTTATTTTTCCCGTGCGACGGGCGCCTTCCCACCCATCGTACGCGGTCCCCTACCCCGGCCCAGCGCTGTGTTAACACCGCCGCAGCACCTCGCATTCTATGCGCTGTCCGGCGATTTGCGCCCGATCTCTTGGCTCTGGACGAGTGCCAAGGGGACCCTGAAACTTAAACCGCACATGCCCGACATCGATGTCAGCGGCGAGGTCCTCGCGCATTTTCTCGCGCAGGTTCGCGCCACCAAGCGCGAGTGGCTGCTGCTCGACTTCACGCCAAACGGCTATCGACAACGCGGATTTCGCTTTGTTCGCTCGCTGCTGTCGCATTTCGTGCCGATGAACGGCGCGCATGTTTTGCCAGGCAAGCGCTTTGTCAGCAGGTTGGGGCATGCCCCGTCGTTCTACGCCGCGACTCCACATCCCTTTCCATGAGGGCACGTTTTTGACCTTTGATGCCATCATCGATGCCTTTGTTCGGGCCAAAAGCGCCTTTAATTCCCTGTCTTGTCGCGTGGTGATCAATCACAAAGCCGAATTCCTGCTATCGTTGACGCAGTCTCAGCAAGACATGCGCATCGTGAATGATTTCGGCTACCGGATTTTGGTCGACGATCCGCAGCTCGGTCAGCGCTCCTATATCTTCTCCAGTCGTACGCCGCCCGAAGCGGCCTTTGCCCAAGTGGCCGGACAACAGTCGAAATCCCCCGCCGGCGCGCCACTCAAGGTAGATCCCGCTCCTATGGTCGCTCCTACTTGTGTCTTCGAGCTGGAGGCGCTTGCGCACACCCAGCCGCATCTAGCTGGCGTCATCGATTACAAGCGCCTGGAAGAGCAGTCGGTGTGTTTGGACGAACACGGCAACCAAACACGTTATGATTTACAGGCAAGTGGCCTACGCATCATTTATAAGCTCAGCACAAAAAGCACATCGTTTGCCTCAGGACATGGCGTGACCTGGAGCGGGGACGCCCATACGCCGGTACAGCTGCAAGAGTTTGCCGAAGAATGGCAGGATTCAGCTGCTTTTCTCGCATCGCCAATGCTGACCCCTGGACTTTACACCTGTCTCTTTAACCCGCTGGTGACTGGATTTTTTGTCCATGAGTGCGTCGGGCACCTGTTTGAAAGCGACTTTTATCCGTATGCAGGTATGTTTCCGTGGCAAGCCGGGGCCAAAGTCGCAGCACCCTGCGTCACCATCGTCGATGATCCAACGATCGGTCGACCCTTAGGCTACTATCTGTTCGATGCAGAAGGCGCTCCCGCTAGGCGCGTCGTTCTGATCGATAAAGGACGATTTAGTGAGACTCTAGGCCGGGCCCCGGGCTGCCATGCTAGGTCCAAACAGCACTTTGATGTCACCAGAGTGCGGATGGCCAATACCTTTATGGAACCGGGAGACGCCACACTGGAGGATCTGCTGCGCCTAAGTCCCGATCCATGCCTCTGGATCGATTCCGTCAATTGGGGCACCGGGATCAACGGATTTAAGCTGATGGTGCGCAAGGCGCATCTGCTGCGAGGTGGCCGCAAGACACCGGTGCGCGCGCACCTCGTCACATCCGAAAGTGCGGCTTGCCTGCAACGCATCCGCGGCGTCTCGCGCGACTTTGCGTCAAACAGCAGCATCTTCCGTGGTTGTAGTAAAATTGACCAAAGTGAGCTGCCAGTCGCTTGTGGTGGCGCGCACATTCTTATCGATGGTCTTTACGCCCTATGAATATTCATTTACAAAAAGTCACCACCGGCCATGTGCTCCGCTTTGGAGCGACCGACTCCTTGAACTCGGTCGACACCGCGCGTGACCTGCGATTTTTTACGGATCAAGAGGCCCTGACCTCGCCTCTAGCTAAGACGGCACTCGCAAAGGGACAAGCCCCAGCTAGCCAAAGCGGAGACGCAAGATCCTGCACCTTCGTCCACGAAGATGTCTATGGCGAAGCGCCACCAGATGCAGGACCTCCCGACCATACTTGGGATTTTACGCAAGACGACCAAGCCGATGCGGCGCGCTGGCAAGAGGTCATTGCCAAGCATCTGCAGCCACCTCTAACCTGGGCGGAATGCTTCCTACTCCAGGAGACCGTCGACTACTCGGACGGCGCCCTGCGCCTACAGGTAAAGCGTCCGGCGCGGTCGGCTTTCGTCTACGGCAAATATCATGGGAGTCAAAAGCTGCTGGACTTTTTCCAGCGCTGGCGGTTTCACGACCTTGCGGATTTTGTTCACGATCTGGATGTACTGAACGATTTGTTACGGAGTTCAGATAAGCTGATTGGCGTCGATCGCGGCAAACAGGTGCACTTGCTCGTTGATTCAGTCAACTGGCTTGATCACGAACTGATTCAATTGATTCGTACTCAAGGGCCAGGCGGCAGCGCCAGCAATCCGGCAAGGACGACGCACGATCTGTCGGTGAGCGATTGGACGGTCAATCGCCGCCTCGGCCTTTTTGAGCCTTTCGACCACGGTGGACGGATTGCCACGGCGGCCAAGTTGAAGCTTTATGATCCCCCGGCAGCGTCCACCGCACCTGCAGAATTGCCTTTGGATCTGAGGGAATACTCCAATTGGCGGGCCAAACCGACGCCGCGCTTTGGCTGTTTAGACCTCACCCTCACGCAACACATAGAGCTAAAGGACCTTGGACCAGAGATCACCATTTTGCCGCTGATTAGTGAAGGGACGATCCCAAGGGGAAACCACCTACTAGTCCCCATTCAATGTGGTGCCGTCTACCGCGCCGGTCAGCTACTCGGCCACTGTCGCGACCTAACCTTGCTGTTAGACATACGTCAGTTACTCGGCAAGGCCATACTCGGTCAACTGAGCAAACCGTTCTTTCGTCTAAAAGGTTATCATCCCATTGTGTTTGCCGCGACCGTCGCTTAGTTGACCGCCAATTCGGGCTCCGTTATCGCTTTATATAAGCATGAAATATATATTTACTCAATTTTAACATTTACGCAGAGGTGACCAATGAATTATGCAAACAAGCCCAAAATCGTCTGGGCTACCTTCCCGACCGTCCAAACCAATTGGCAGGACATGGTGATGCGGCCACTGCAAAAGTCGGACGTCCCTGAGTTTTGCGCTGCGGTGCGTGAAAGCTACCCGCATTTGGGTCTTGGCAGGTTTGCTTTTATGCACCAACAGGGTTACTACGAACAAGCTGCAAGGCCGCTGGAAGGGCGCGATGGGACTGGGGTGATCTGCGGCTATGCCGGCGACAAATTAGTCTATGGCCTAGTCAGCGAGCTTGACGCCGCCACCCGCTCGGTCCTCATCGCCGCAGTCTTTATCACCCCTGAATTTCGCAAGAATCCGCCGGTGGTCGCGGCCATCCGCGCCGCACATATCAACATGGAGCACTGGTATACACAGAGTCACGTTGAATATGCTTTTACCTACTGCACCGCGAGCCACACCGTCTCCCAGGCCATGATGGAAGAGTATGGCTTCAAAGTCGGTGGCATCATGCCTGGGTTTGCGCTAAGCAAGCTGTCTTACGGCATCGACTTGCCGGTACCGTCTGACTACTACCGGGAAAATTTGGTCTACTACTACCGCTACTACAACGATGGCGAGCAGTTGACCAATAAGCGGGTGCGCTTTACAGCGCAAGCTCAGAAGTTTTGGGATCTACAAAAGTAGTCCAGCATTAGTCGTTCCCCCGAGGCACACGGATGTTCAGCTTCGGCTTTCGCGCGAAGGGCACCAGCTCAGCGTCGTCCACGCGTTCACAGAAGGCAATCCAGTTTTCGTTATAGGATAGTCCCAAGAGGGTACCGTCCTTTCTTTGCGATCACACGCCGTGAGCAGCGTTCCATAAGAGGCTGAAGGGCCTAAAACGACTACGTTTCGCCATTAGCGGTTGATATCGTGAGATATCCCTGCTTAACTGGGTGGCATCATAAGTAAACACTGTTTTCTTAATGGCATATTTTTTTGCTCTGTTACGCGGAACGGACGGACCCATTTCCACCGCCAAGTAGATAGATCGAAGGAAGGCCCCTGTGAACAAAGCGCCAAAGCTCATCATCGTCTCCAACCGCCTGCCGGTCACAGCCGCGCTCGAGCGCAAGAAGGTCAGCGTCAAAACCAGCATGGGCGGCCTCGCCACCGGGCTAGACCCGGTGCGCAAGGAGCAGGAATCCGTCTGGGTCGGCTGGCCTGGAGACACCGCAAAGTGGTCGGATGAACACAAGGACAAGCTGCGTGTGCAGCTCGAGGAGATCAAGTGTTTACCGGTGTTTTTGACGGCAAAAGAGGTGCGCGGCTTTTACCTCGAGTTTTCTAACGGCGTGTTGTGGCCGCTCTATCACTACATGCCGTCGCTGATCCCGCTGGAAATGCAGGGCTGGGACGCCTACCAGCAGGTCAATCGCCGGTTTGCTGAGGAGGTGGCGTCGGTTTATGCACCGGGCGACAAGATCTGGGTCCATGACTTTCAGCTGAGTCTGGTGCCGCAGATGCTGCGTGACATGCTGCCTGAAGCCAATATCGGGTACTTCCTGCATATCCCCTTTCCTTCGTCGGACATCTTTCGCATCCTACCGTGCCGTGAGGAACTGCTGCGCGGCATGCTCGGCGCCAACACCATCGGCTTTCACACCACCGGGTACGCGAATAACTTCGCCAGCGCCGTGCTGCGCGTGACCGGCTGCGAATCGAAGATGAATCTCATCTCCTACGACGACGGGCGCACGGTGGACTACGGCTGCTTCCCTATGGGTATCGACGTCGACGGCTTTGCAGCCGAGGGGTCGGCCAGCCCCATCAGCTCCTCGCTCGACTCGATCCGGCAGAGCAACGAGGGCGTCAAACTGCTGCTGGCAGTCGATCGCCTCGATTACACTAAGGGCATTCCACGGCGACTCTTGGCCTACGAACGCATGCTCGAGCTGCACCCCGAGATGTGCGGCAAGGTCATCTTGATCCAGGTGGCCGTGCCATCGCGCTCCGAAGTCGTCGCTTACGAAGAAAACAAGCGGTCCGTCGATGAAATCGTTGGGCGCATCAATGGCCGCTTTGGCGCACCGGGTTACCACCCGATCCATTACTTTGCCACTGGCTTTAATCAAGCCGAGCTGATTCAGATGTACCGCGGCGTCGATGCGATGATCGTCACGCCCTTGCGCGACGGCATGAACTTGGTCGCAAAAGAGTTCTGCGCGAGTCGCACCGACGAGCGCGGTGTCTTAGTGCTCAGCGAGTTTGCTGGTGCCGCAGCGGAAATGGGTGAAGCGGTGATCGTCAACCCCTTTGACTTAACCGGCACGGCCAACGCCTACGCGACCGCGATCCAGATGGATCCCGAAGAGCAGACCAAGCGAATGCGCGCTCTGCGGGCGCGCATTAAGGGACAAGATCACCGTTCTTGGTCGAAGTCGTTCCTTGGTCGGATGACCGATCAGAGCGGTCGCGACCAGCTCCAGGGCGGGACCGTAGCCAAAACCCAAAACATCAGCGCCGAAGGCTTGGCCGATCTTTGCAAGGGACGACCGCTGGCCTTGTTTCTCGATTACGACGGGACCTTGGTGCCGATCACCAAAGTTCCTGAGCTGGCCACTCCTGACCGGCCTTTGCGCGAGCTGCTCAAGCGCTTGCTGCAGCACGCAGACCTCTATGTCGCCATCGTCAGCGGTCGTTCGCAGGAAGCTTTGAGCGACTGGCTGGGCGATCTACCGGTGCACCTGTTCGCCGAACACGCCGCTTGGGAACGCATGCCTGAGGGACCCTGGAACTCGCATTTGAACGCGGCCTCCACCAGCTGGATGAAGGGCGTGCGCGACGCTCTGGACCGCATCACCAGCGAAGTCCCCGGATCGTTTGTCGAGGAAAAGAGCCATTCTCTGGTGTGGCACCACCGCATGGCCGATCCCGAGCATGCCGAGGCGAAAGCCCGGGAGCTGCATTTCCAGCTGGTTGACTTGCTAGCCAACCTACCGGTGCGCGTCTCTTCAGGCAAAAAGATCGTCGAAGTACGTGCCTCCGGTATCGATAAGAGTCACGCGATCCGCAGCGTCAGCCACCACTTAGCCGACGCCGGTTATCTGATGGTCGCGCTCGGCGACGACGCGACCGACGAGGATATGTTCAACAATTTGCCCGAAGGCGGCCTGTCGGTGCATGTCGGCGGCAATCGCGGCGTCGCCGCCTACAACCTGCGCAATGTGCTCGAAGTGCGCAAGTTCCTCAGCCTCCTAGCTGATCGCCCGCTGCTAGGGACACCTCCCGCCGCGCCCACGGAGGTCTCGTGGAGCACCAGTCCATAATCGGCAACTGCCAGTATAGCGCACTGGTTGGAGCCGATGGGAACGTCTCCTGGATGTGTTGGCCGCGCTTTGATTCAAGCTTTCTGTTTGGCAACCTAGTCGACCGCAAGAGAGGCGGCGATTTTAGCGTGCAGCCGGCGGCTGGCGGACTCGGCGCGCAGTCCTACTTGACCAATACCAACGTTCTACGCACCCGCTTTAGCGGCCCGGACGGGGTGTTTGATGTCATCGATTTTGCGCCACGCTTTTTCCAGCATGACCGCTACTATAAACCGACCATGTTGATTCGCGTCATTGACCCGGTCGAGGGCCAGCCGTTGATCAAGGTGACCTGCCGCCCGACGAAGGACTACGGCGCGCAAGCACTCACCGCGACCGTGGGTTCAAACCACATCGCCTATCAAGGTGGCGAGGCGCCGGTGCGCTTGACCACCGATCTGTCGCTCACGCGGATCGCAGAAGAGCGGCCTTTCGTCCTCAACCGACGCCACTACCTCGTACTGACCTGGGGGACTCCCTTAGAGGCGTCCCTGCGGTCGACGTGCGAGGATTTCCTCGATCGCACCGTGATGTACTGGCGGCGCTGGGTCAAGCATTGCCACCTACCAGAGGCCTACCAACGGCCCGTGGTGCGTTCCGCGCTGGTGCTGAAGCTGCATCAATTCGAGGACACCGGCGCCATTATCGCCGCCACGACCTCGAGTATACCCGAAGCACCGGCGTCGGAGCGCAATTGGGATTACCGCTACTGTTGGCTCCGCGATGCGTATTTCACGGTGCAGGCGCTGATGCGCCTATCGCACTTTGACGAGCTGGAAGGCTTTGAGCGCTTTTTAAGCGATGTCCTGCGGGCAAGTCCCGGCCACGTGCAGCCACTGTATGGGATCGCCGGGGAGCAAGAGATCACCGAACGCACCATCGATCACCTGAGCGGCTTTCAAGGCTGCGCCCCGTTTCGCGTCGGCAACGCGGCCTACACGCAGATCCAAAACGACGTCTACGGCCAAGCCCTGATTGCCTTGGCACCGCTGTTCACCGATATTCGCTTTACCGACGACGGCTCGCAGCATGCACAAGATCTGCTGGAAGCGCTGGTCGAAGGCATTGCCGCGAGCTTGGACCTAGAGGACGCAGGGATCTGGGAGTTTCGTGGATCCAAGCGTAAGCACGCCTTTACCATGCTGATGCAATGGGCGGGCGCCACCGCTGCTGCCAAGGCGGCTACGGGACTGGGCCGCAAAGCCCTCCTTGAGAAGGCCACAAGCTTGGCCAGCCAGGCCAGGGAACGGATGTTCGCGCAGTTTTGGAACAAGGAACTCGGCACCTTCACCATCGCCGAAGGCAGCCACGACCTCGATGCCTCGATGCTAATGGCGGTCAACCTCGGCTTTCTACATCCCGATGACCCCCGCGCCAAAAGTACCGTCAACGCCATCGTCTCTGGTTTAAAGACCGAGAGCGGGATGCTGCAGCGCTACCGTTGCGAGGACGATTTTGGCGAGACGACCTCTTGTTTCACGGTCTGTTCGCTGTGGGCCGCAGAAGCACTAGCCCGCGTCGGCCAACTCGAAGAGGCCCGGGCGATGTTTGAACTGGTGCTTAGCTACCAAAATGCCACGGGACTGCTCAGCGAAGACGTCGAGCCAGACAGCGGTGAGCAGTGGGGCAACTTCCCACAGACCTATTCCCACGTCGGCCTGATCAATGCCGCTTTCGCCCTGCAAACCGCTAGCGAAAGCCATATGAGCGCCGAGCAAAAAGTAGACTCCGCGCCATGAACCTCGTCCAAGTTAGCACCATCATCCACGAAACCTGGGCGCGGGTGATCATCATCGCGCTACTGGTCTTGTGTGGCTTGGGATTACGGCTGACCTTAGTAGCCATTGCGCTCCGGTCAAAGGCGCTACAGGCGGTATTGCCGCACTGGCTGTCATTGCAAAAGAAGTTTGCCGGCTCGCTCGACCTCATGCTGATCGCCGGGCTTACCAGCGCGGCCCTGCCCATGTTGGAATTCTCCGAAGCCGATGAAAAGGTGATCAATCACGTCATCACCGTGATTCTGACCCTAGCCGTCACTTGGTTCTTGGTCCAGTTGGCCGACTTTACCGAGAAGGTGATCCAAAATCGCCTCGCCACCTCCAATGCCGACGATCTACGACAGCGCCGCATCCAGACGCAGATTCAGTTTTTATTTCGCCTCGCTGCGATCCTGCTGCTCACGGTCGGCTTAGCCGCAACACTGATGAGTTTCGACGGCGCACGACGCATCGGTGCCAGTTTGATCGCCTCGGCTGGCGTCGCTTCGGTCGTGGTCGGCTTTGCCGCACAAAAGTCGCTAGCCAACCTGATCGCGGGCTTTCAAATCGCCTTCACCCAGCCGATCCGTATCGGCGACGTGGTGGTCGTCGAAAGCGAGTGGGGCATCATCGAGGAGATCTCCCTCACCTATGTCGTCGTCAAGATCTGGGACCTCAGGCGCTTAATCTTGCCGATCACCTACTTCGTCGAAAAGCCCTTCCAAAACTGGACCCGCACCTCTGCCAACATGCTCGGCTACATTTACCTGTATACCGACTACCGAGTGCCAGTGGAGAAACTCCGCGAGCGTCTCAAAGAGCTCGTGGAATTGTCGCCGCTTTGGGACCGTCACACCTGTATTCTCCAGGTCACCAATATCACCGAAAAATCCGTCGAGCTGCGCGCCTTGGTCAGCGCTCGCTCGGCTAGTGAAGCCTTCGATCTGCGCTGTGAGCTGCGCGAGAAGATGCTCGACTACATCAGCTCGTCGTTTCCCGAAATCCTACCGATGCAGCGGGCGCAGATGTCGGTGTCTCCGGTCCAAGTGAATTGATGGCCAGTTAGTTCTTGAACAAATACTCGCGCAATCACG
>Ga0315283_10000286_pt1 | contig 35538 bp, 32 predicted proteins | sample YL17G09_0_MG_FD_204541 | JGI IMG/M metagenome (GOLD analysis project Ga0315283, IMG submission 204541) | Sediment microbial communities from Yellowstone Lake, YNP, Wyoming, USA - YL17G09_0 | ecosystem: Environmental > Aquatic > Freshwater > Lake > Sediment | place: USA: Wyoming | collected...
CGGTCCGGCCGGCGCTGCCGGCAGCGCCGCGAATACCAATTCAATGTTACGTTGGCAGCATTGCCTGCCGTCGCTGGTGAATCGCCCGTTCTGACCGTTCAGTCGTTGACTCCCGGCATCAGCAAGACGCTATAGCCGTCGGTCTCCTGGATGATTCCGAGCTTTGGTTCGATCACCGTCAAATTTGCCGTGTTTGTGCCCTGAGGCGTTGCTTCGACCCGTCTTTGCCGCCACTTAAGCGCCAGCACCGTATTGAAGGCCGGATTTCTTGTCGCATAAATATGTTTGGCGCCAAGTATGCGTGGCAGGTTGTTGATGATGGCATCGGTCAAGCCGTCTTCGTGTTTGGTCACGGTGAGGAGTTGCATGACGAAGCCAATGGCCAGAGCTAGGGCAAATAGCGCCTTAAACAGCCGTAGTGAGATGGCCCAGCGCAGCAGGATGACGGTGAGAATCGAGAAAAAAGGCGTGGTCAGGGCAAAGTACCAATTGAACTTGGTCGCCGAGTTGGCGAGCACCAAACAGGTGATGACGCCCATGCAGGCGCTCAGACAGAGGAGGTCATCGTGGCGCAGCCTTTGCCAGAGGCGCTTAAGGGGGCTCTTGGTGCGAACGAGGAGAATGACGAGGCTCAGGTACAGTAGGTAGAGCCAGGGGGAAAAACGAGTGTCCAAGGCTTCAAAGACAAAGGCTGGAGTCGTGGTGTCGCCCTCTATCTTCTCAGTGAAGCGCCGTCGAATGTCATAGTTCACCATCACGTCCCAGGCATCGCTACCATAGGTACTATTCACAAACCGGTTACCGTAAAAATGCACACAGCAGTACCAGCCGCCGATAAATGCGCTGAGGATCGCCACCCCAGCCCAGAAGGTTGGGTCGCGCAAAAGCGACCAAACCTTGCCGCGCAGCAGTAGGTAGAGGCCCAGGCCGGGTAGGAACAGCAGCAGCATAAAGCCCTTGCTGAGAAAGCACAGGCCAGCAAAGAAGGCCGCTGTCAGCAAGGCTGGGCGTTCATTGAAGCGGGAGTAGCGGGCGATAAAGTAGACTACGCCTAGCGCCGTGAAGACGTATAGCGCGTCCAAATCTCCGCTGCGACTGACGTGCGGTCCGAGAATGCCGCGGCAGGTGATTAGCGCCAGACAGACTAGGCCGGCGCTGAGGCCACCCTTGTAGAGACGGACCAGCAGAAAGGTGAAAGCCACGGCGCCGAGTCCGGCGAGCGCCGATGGCGCGCGTAAGGCCCATTCATTGAACCCAAGGATCTTGTATGCGAGTGCGATCAGCCACATGCCCAGTGGTGGCTTGGCGACCCAGTCATCCATCTGGTCGTCGAAGTAGTAGTTGATGAAATCACCGCGCTGCAGCATTTGCAGCGCGTTTTCGCCGTAGCGAGTCTCGTCCCATAGCCGTACACCGTGGTCGCCCAAGCGCCAGAACGCCAGCCCCGCCGCTAAGGTGAGGATAGCGGTCAACAGCCATCTAGGGTCGAGTCTACGCCAAGCCAGAGTCGCGAATTGTGTCACTGCTTGCCCTTGGCGCTAGTGGTTGGCCGATGGAATGTTGCACGAAATAGAGCGGTCGCCTTTTGACCTCGTTAAAGATCTTGCCGATATAAAGGCCAAAGACGCCAATGAAGGTCAGGTTGAGCCCGAGGCTTAAAACGTTGATGCTAAGAAGGGACACCCAGCCTTGCGCTAGGTGGGTAATACCCATGGCGACCAGGGCGATTGAGACCAAGATATAAAGGAATGCCACCACCGAAATGACTAGCCCCAGGACAAACGGAAGTTTTAGACCAAAGTCAGAAAACGACACCATGCCGTCGTAGGCTAGTGTCAGTGACTTGCGCAGAGTATAGCTGCGCTCGCCGGCGAAACGAGGCGGACACTCGAAAGCCATCGTGGTCTGTCTGAAGCCGATGTATGGGACCATACCGCGAAAGAACTTCAGGCGCTCAGTCATCGAGCAAAGAGCGTCGACGCACCGTCGATCGAGCAAGCGGTAGTCCGGACTGTGTGGGATCAACTTGACGTCGGCCGTGCGATTGTAGATGGCATAAAACAGTCGAGACAGGAGATCGCCGCTGGCTTTGGTCGCGGCGTTGTTGTGGCGCAGCGTATTGACCACATCGTAACCGCTCTGCCATGCGGCGATCATTTCGGGTATTAGCTCCGGGGGATGCTGCAGATCAGCGTCCATGGTGATCACGACGTCACCTCTAGCGGCGTCCAGGCCGCAGGCCAAGGCCGCCATATGACCGACGTTGCGTGATAGGCTGATGCCGTTGATGCGAGAGTCCTTTTGGCTTAATGCGGCGACGCGGGCGAAGGTGTCGTCCTTGCTGCCATCGTCGATAAACAGGATCTCGTAGCGCTTGGTCAATGGCGGGAGGATTCGACCCAGCTCCTGTGTCAACTGTTCGACACAAGCCCCTTCATTATAGGACGGGACGATGATCGAAAGGCTAAAGTCATCTGGTCGGCTCATGGTCGTCTCGTGCTCGCGCTTCAGGCCAAGATGGGTAGATCTTTGAATTGGATCAGTGTGATGCCTTGCTGCTGGACCGCCTGGGCCGCCTTCGGATCAACCAGAGCTGCAAGTTCACCCGCCCAGCCGAAGTCCCGGTAGCCCTCACCAAGGTGTTGGCGCAGGTAGGGGCAGTCATGTCCGGGATGGGTCATCAGCTCCATGGTGCCCTTAGGCATCGACTCCAGCAGCTTACACAATGCCGCCGTATCGAGACGACCACAGATGTCAAAACCAGCAAAATAATCTGTCGTGGATAGGCCCGCCGCCCGCGCCTTGCGCGCAGCTCGGTAGCCCAGCAGGCGCAGCGCGAGGTTGTAGTGGCGTCGTCGCCAGCTGCCGGGGACGGTTTGGCTGCGCGGTGGGAGGCGGAGGCTAGGCACCTGATGTTTGCGTAATAGGCGCACCACCACCTCGGTGATGCCTGGCAATAAGTGCAAATGCTGGGTCCCGTTGGCGAACGGGATCTTGCCGACGGCGTCGCGCATCCGCTGCAGCTGCAGGTCGAGCTCGAACTCGAGTTCCCCGAGGTCAATACGTCCACTAAGGTAGCGCAGTAAAAAGCGTGGCCAGGCGCGGTGCAGGCACACTCGCTCCGGACCGAAGTAGCGCAGTGTATCGGTCAGTGAATTCACCTGCCCGCCCAGCGCCAAGCCCTCGACGATGCCAAGGTGGATCCCAACCTCTAGTTTTGGATACTTGGGAATCAGCCGCAGAGCTTCATCGGTCGCCATGCCATTCATCAATAAGGCGGTCGACCCGAGGATGCCACGGGTGTGAGCATCGATGATGCCAGCGTTGATCTCCGGCGTTAAGCCAAAGTCGTCAGCCGTTACGATCAGCTGACGCTGCGTTAACATCGCCGTTTGATGCATTAAATCGCTTTGTCCACGGTGATTTTAACGCTTGAGCCAACGGCGACGTGGTCGGCGATGCCGATGAGGTCGCCTGGTTCGTCGCGCCCAGCGGAGCCATCTTTATCAAGGCGTGCCTTGATGCGCAGGTTTTTGGGCGGTGCCCCGCCCGACATCGCCATGACGTTTTCGGAGGTTAAAGCGCCTTTGTAAAAGGAGCCCTTGGCATCTTTATCCAAGCTGACCTTCATCGCGCCATAGGGCATCGGCATGGCGCTATCAGCATCATAGAGGACCAAAAACAGCGTGCGGATCCCAGCATCCTTTTTCACCAGCGCCGCGTCGTTGATCGACACTTCGACCTCGGCGATTTTTTTCGGGGATTCGGCGGCCTTTTTGGCTGTCGTCTCGGCATGAGCCAGAGGTGCTGCAACGAAGATCGCGGTGAGGATGGAGGTGGTCAACATATTCATGATCGGCCTTTCAAAGGGACAATGGGCAAGAATGCAGGTGACCTATAAAACCGACAAATGGCGGTGAGGTCAAGCAGGCAAGACGGGTGTGCCAGGCCCGCCATTCCTCACCTAAGCGGTGTTACCTACATGATCTTGCCTATTTGGCGCGATAGTGCTCCGCGTCAGCAAATGCCAGCGCGGCGTCTACTTCACTCCAGAACCGGTGCAGCCGCAGCACGGGGGCTGGTCCGCCACGTAGGTAGGCTTGAACCTTGGGAAAGTCAGGATCAGCCGTAAACTGTGGGCGGAGGCTCAAAAAGGTGCTGTGGCGGTTGATGTCTGCGCCATTTGGCATCACCCCGACAAAGTCAGCGGGGATCTGCGCCGACTCATAGAACTGATTGTAGTCCCGGCGCACTTCATCGGCGGTGACCCCGCGGTCGTCGCGGTACCAGTTCCACAGGCGGTCGGTGAGTTGATCAGCCAAGGCTTTCGCTGCACCTGCCGTGGCCTCAGTCGAGCCATGCAGTTTGTGGTGTCCGTCCGCATAGCGGTAGAGCGTGCGGATGAGAGCCCCAGCGACGCCGACATCTTCGCTGTAGTCGAGTACTTGAACGTGGAGGTCGCGGTTAGCTGGCTGCTGCGGGGTGGTTCCCGGACTTGGGGCGCCAGACCAAGCGAGGGTGTTGGGCAGCTGGAAGCCCCCCAGTGGACCCAGGTGCACGGTGCCGAGCACCCAGCTCACCCAGCGGTCGAGCAGAGGCTCCACTTGCCGGTCGCCCGAGACCTCGTAGTATTCCGCCACTCGTTCCATCGACCAGGCCTGCCAGCCAAACCAGCTGTTTGATGCCGGACTCGTGTACACCGGGCTTTCGACGTAGGCCATGTCGTGAAAGGTGGCGACGTTGGCGGGATAGGCATCGTAACGGCCATTCCAGCTACTGGTAGCGCCGCCAGCGATCGCGCCTTCGGCCGATTGCAGCCAGTTGTAGAAGGCGATCTGGCGTTCTAAGCTGATCTGCCAATCGCTGGTGCCAGTCGGAGTCTTAGAGCGAAAATTGGGGTCGGCGCTCAAGACGTAGGCGGCAAGCGGATTTTGGTAGCCGAAGTGGGCATGACTGCTGCCGATGCGCCAGGACCACGCGCCCTGGTCATCGGGCGAGGATCCGCCCCAGGCGTAGTACCAACCAAGCAGGTAGTGGGCACCGTCACGCCCCTGGGCACCTGGGCAGGACGGGCTCTGGCAGCCGATTTTTTTAAAGTATTTGTCAAACATGCCGTAGCGGAGGAAATCGCCCATCTTGACGGCCTTGGCGACCAGGTCGTCGATGGCATGGGCATTGCCCTGCTCGGCGGCAAAGGAGCGGGCCCAGTAGATCGCTTGGACGATTCGTGCATCGGCATCGGGTGCCGCGGTGTAGCGCCACTGCCGTTTATAGCCGACGGGATCTTTCGTAAACAGGCTGAGAAAGCCGCTTCCCGCACTGCCATAGGTGAGTTGATCAACCGACGGGTGGGGCACCGCTCGCCATACTGATTCCTCGCGGCCGCGCTCAAAGGTGTTGATGTAGGTCGGTGTTCCAGCACTGCCAAAGCCGTACCAGTTGTCGGTATCGAGCAGCCAATGCATGCCGTAGATGCCGTCGCCATAGGCGGCGCGTAGCTCGCTGGCAATAGGGTCTTGACCGGTCCTGACCCAGGGCATCAAGTCCACCGGGTAGTTCTTGGGTTGGTCTTGCTCCGGCGCAAACTGTGCGGGCGACGAGGCGGAGTACACCGAGGTGCCGTGTTGCATCGGCGGGATGGCGTAGGTTTCGACACGGTCCATGACATAGCGCAGCGGTGCGAAATCGCCGGAGTAGCGCGCATAGGCTGCCTCCAGCCACGCCCAGTAGCTGAAGGTTTCACTGGTGGTTTCATGGCCGTAGTCAGGGGCCTCGACGACCAGGGTTTCGGCGGCGTGGTAAGGGATGTTTTGGCGACTAAAATAGTGATGCTCTGGATTGTGCAGCGCCCACCAGAGGGTTAAGAAGCGGTCGCGGCTTGGGTTGTCGCTTGGTACCTGCAGTGTTCGACCGCTGCTGGTCTTGATGGCGAATCCTTGAGGCCCTGAGGTGACCTGCGGCAGCTCAGGGGTGGCGGCGTTCCAGTGACCGGCGGGGCTATCGACCCCGATCCCGCCGGTGCCGCCTGAGGCTTCGCTAGATGTTGGTGAGCGATCTTGTGCTTGTCCAGTGGTGCCTGGGAGCAGGCTGAGTACGGTCCAAGTTAGACCCGTGAATAGCCACAGAGCTTTGGAGCGGTACAACATGCGCATGATGCCCTCTTAACATGGCCGATGGCCACGATGAAAAATGGATACTGCCTCGCGAAACGAATTTGGCCGAGTCAGTCTAGCGGGAAACTGCGGAGAATCAAAGCGACGCTCTGGTTGCTCTGGTTTTTAGTGATATTATGCTGTGTTTACAGCTGGTTGCAGAAATAAATCAGCAAGCCAGTGCGGCACTTTGGTGGGGCGTTCGTTCTGCAAATTGACGACCACATATTGCAGGACGCCATCGGCGAAGGGTTTTTCACGGTCCTCAGAAAGGATGCGGTACTGCACCGAAAGCGAGGCACCAGCGACTTTGGTCACCCAGGAATCGACGTTGATGCGGCAAATTCCGGTGATCGGGCGCTGGAAGTTTTGCTCCGCAGAGCGGAGGAAGAAGCCGATGCCCTGCTTCGTGATCTTGGCTAAGGGACAGTCGAGGTGGCGCTCGAGATAAGCTAGTCGAGTCGATGCTACTAGGTCTAAGTAGTGCTTGGCGTTGAGGTGTCCATAGGGATCTAGGTCGCCAAAGCGGATATCGGTTTGGCCGGTGTAGATGATCGGCTCGCGCTTATGAAAATTCAAATATCCATCCTTGGAACGCTTTGTGTCATCCAATGGCCGATCATCATAACCGGCGCAGCGTCATGTTTAGATGCGCATCATTTTTTAAATAGGATTCTGGCGTTAGCTACGAACTATATTAGAGTCCGGCCGGGGTGCCACCTGTTTTTTCAGTCCTTTCGGACTTTTTGCCCTGGTGATTTCGGCTCTCACCCGGCGGCCGCCAACTCGGGGCTTAGTGCTGCCGCAATCATGCGAAGTAGATCCTCGTGCTTGGGGAAGGGCTTAGGGATGACTCCGAACGCGCCAGCCTGGAGGGCTTGCTTAACGTCTGCCTCGTTCTGGGCGTGGCCGGTGATCACCAAGATTCGCGCCAGCGGTTTAACCGCCCTGATTTTTTGGATGACCTCGAGGCCATTCATTTTCGGCATCCGCATATCGGTGATCAGTAGGTCGAAGGTCTCGCCAAGAAAGCGCTCGCAGCCGACCTCAGGAAGACTCACATAAGTCACGCTGTATTGCTCTTCGAGGTTCATACAGAGGACTTCGCCAATCATTTCTTCATCATCGATGATGAGGACCTTGGGTTTGTGTACGTCTTTGGGCACGATTTTGATGGGCTCGACGAGAGTCGGTCGTACCGCCGGCTCAACCGCAGCGGCCGGTGGAAAGGTCAGGGTAAACTTAGTGCCAACTCCAACCTTGCTAGCCAATTCGAGCTTACCGTCGTGATCTTTGATGATCGAATGGGTGATCGACAGGCCAAGCCCGGTGCCCTTGCCGACTTCTTTGGTGGTAAAAAATGGATCAAAGATGCGCTCTCGGTCAGACTCCTTGATGCCTTGCCCGTTGTCGGTCACGGCGACGGCGGCCCAGCCCGTGCTGGTGGTCCAGCTTTCGATGACTATTTCGTGGTCTTGCGTACCTTCGTGAGCAGCGAAGGCATCGCGGGCATTGGTGAGTAGGTTCTGGATGACGCTCTCCAATTGATTGGCATCGCCCTGCACCAGAGGCAGGGAGTCTTTCAGTTTTAGCCTGATAGCGATGCGATGGTCGGCGAACTGCTTGCCGAGTAAGATCAACGAATCCTGGATCACCGCATTGAGGCTGATTGGCTTTTTCTTTTGGCGTGACGTGTCGGCAGAAAAGGTGCGCAGATGGTCGATGATTTTGCGCATGCGCAACGACGCCCGAACGATGTTAGCGGCGAGTTCTTTAGTCCTTTCGGGAGCAACGGCGCCGGTGCCTATGACTTCGGCAAAGCCGAGGACCGCGGTGAGTGGATTGTTTAGCTCATGGGCGACTCCGGCGCCTAGGGTGCCGAGCGAGGCGAGCTTTGAGGACTGGACCAGCTGGCCTTGGATGGTGCGGAGTTCCGCCTCGCGGCGACGAGCAAGCGTCAGGTCTTGAAGGACAAAAACAGCAGCGGCGCCGATATCGCCACCAGCAAGGGGTGCGCCGACCAAGGCAATGGCAACAGTCTGGTCACTTGGGAGTTTCAGCGTTAGATGGTCGCTCACGGTATGTTGTGCGAACACCTGCGCCAGTAAGTCGGCTGGGTCGCTGGTTTTGGACTCCGTATCGAGCCCAAGTAGGTCGATGAGCGCCATGCCGACCAGACTTTCTGCAGGCATCTGCAGCAGTTTGCTACCAGCTTGATTGACCCGTTTGATCGTGCCGTCGTGATTGGTGACGAGCACAGCATCGACCAAAGCCTCCATCACGCTATCGACCAATTTTTTATCGACCAAGGCGCGACGCGAGTCCTTGATGCCTAACAACATGCGGTTTGCGGCGGAGGCTAACTCCCCGAGCTCATCGCCGCTGGTGTCGCTGGTGAGAGGGTCGATTTTATCGATGTCGGTGCCGGCGAAATGCAAACCGATGCGCCGGATGCGGCGTAGGACCGTTGTCAAAATCGAGCTGCTAAAGGTGACCGTGATCAAAGTCACCACCGAGATCATGCCGAAGGCGATGTAGGTGCTTCGCCTGCTGTGCTGTCTGATCTCATCGAGGTGACTTTCGAAATTCGCATTGGCCGTCGTTTCAATGTTCCCCAGCTTTGCACTGATAGCCGTACGTCGTTTGTTCAAAGTGGTCCCGGCGTCAATAAAGGCGCTGGTCTCGACCAAGTTTTTGGTATGCAGGGCCAGGAATTTATTCGCGTCAATGACAAAGGTATCGAGGTCGCCATGGATGTCGCTACCGAATGACCCGTTGATGCGGCTGAAATCAGTCAGGTCGCGGTGAATGCCGGCGATGACCGCAGGTCCATCGCTCAAAGTAGAGGTCTCTTGGGTTGATAATGCGACCTCGATATCTTTGTTAAAGCGTTGAAAGGCGGTACGGGCATCGCGGGCTAACAGGAGTGATTGGAGTCGGCTCTCTTCGAGTTCCTGGAGTAGTCCTGAAGTCGCTCGCACTGCCGCAAGAGAAACGATGCCAGATAGGGCAGTCGCAAGGACTACCAAAGCTAAAGTCAGGGAGAATTTTAGTTTGATTGAAAGTTTCATGAGGCCCTAAAAAAAACCAACCCTCAAGTTAAGAGCCTTTCGGTTGGATGGTCATGGGACTTTAGCTTTCGTTTGGTCACCACTGTAAACCACAGTAGTATTCGATAGTTGATCGCTTCACTGGGCTTTGTTGAAAAATTCCGCTCCTCCCGGACTCCGCGACTCCGTGGTCTAACGCAGGCCTACGTTTTGACCACGAAAAAAGGAAGTAGGGAGACGCGGAATTCTCGGACACCCTCTAAGTCCACTTTCGGTCCCCACCAATGAGTCTCTGGAACATCGGCATGACGTATCAAGAGCCCTAAAGGTTTGAAGCTGATGCGTCGATAGGTCCTGGGGAGGCCCAGGGCCAATGAGCAAACAAAAAGAAACTGGCTTGGTGCTGACCGGAGGCGGCGCGCGCGGTGCTTATCAAGCTGGTGCTTTGCGCGGCATTGCCGAGATCGCCGCTAAATATGGCAAGACCGTGCCTTTTGGCATCATCTCAGGCGCAAGTGCCGGAGCGATTAATGCAAGCTTTGTTGCTGCTGCTGCCGACGACTTCACCAGTGCGATGACGCAACTCGCCAACTTTTGGGGCAGCTTGCATGCGAACTCGGTGTTCCGCACCGATGTACGGGCATTGGGTCGCACTGGGCTGCATTGGGCTGGCGACTTGACCTTGGGGGGTCTTAAAAGGTCCAAGCGCGCCAGTGCGCTGTTCGACACGGCTCCCCTGGAGCGTTTGATCATCGATAGCATTCCCTTCAGGCGGATCCGCGCCAACCTGGATCGCGGCATCATCCAGGCCTGCGAAGTCTCGGCTTTGGATTATAGGACGTCGGAAAACGTCTCCTTTATCATGAGTCGGATGCCCATGGTCGCATGGGTCCACCCGCGCCGCCGTTCGGTGTTCACAGAAATTGCTTCACAGCATGTCCTGGCGTCGTCGGCCATTCCCTTGATCTTCCCTCCAGTGAGTGTCGAAGGCCGCTACTACGGCGATGGCTGCGTGCGCAATCCGGCGCCGTTTAGTCCGGCGATTCGCCTCGGTGCACGCCGTCTTTTGATCGTCGGCGTGCGCCATGGTCGAGACCGTACCGCCTCGCCGCCAGACCATCTGCCACCAACGCTGCGGCCGTCTATAGGTAAAATTCTTGGTGTGGTGATCAACGCCGTGATGATGGACACGGTTGAATACGATATCGACCGTTTGGCGCGCTTGAATTCAGTGATACGTGGTGTGCCTGAAGTTTATCGCAATCAGATGCCAATCAAAGAGATCGAGTTTTTATCGATTCAGCCATCTGAAGATCTCGGCGAGATGGCAGCGCAGCAGTTTCACCGGCTGCCTGGGCCGATCCAGCATATCGTCCGCGGCTTGGGCTCGCGCACCGAGGCATCTGAGCTGGCCAGCTATCTGCTGTTTGAACCGGCCTTTTGCCGCTTGATCGCCGAACTCGGTCGTCAGGACGTGCACCGGATGCGGGAGCAAATCACCGCGTTTTTATTCGAGTGAGGCCTTAAGGCGTGCTGACACAGCCAGCAACGCCGCTGCTGCGGTCTTGCTCTAAGAGACTAGCGGCAATGATTGGAGTGAGGTCGCAGTTGCTTGGATAGGTGAAGCTGAACTGCTCGTCAAGTAGGTGCGGTAGTTCGGCAACTTTTGGCCAGGGCGCGGACTTGTCAGCCTTAAAGAAGGTGGCATAGCCAAGTTTTTTAGCAGCATCCAATTCGCTTCGCGTCTCACTGATGTACAAAGCGCGGTTAGGGCATGCTTGGACCAATCCCTGCAGAAACATGAAAGCCTGAGGTTTACGATACCGATCAAATGGCGGCTGAACAACCTTGCTGAAATCGTTCCACGGGAACACCACCGGTTCCTTTAGGCGTGGTGCGATAAAGTTTTGCAGGAAGGTGAACTTCGCATGGCAGTCAGTACCCCAGGCTTCAGGTGTGTTGGAGATGATGCCGACTTGGTATCCGGCTTGGTGCAATTGAGTGATCTCATCAATGACCCCTGGAACGAAGGTATAGCCGCTAGCGGGCGAGCCGGTGAGGATCACCTCGCCTAGGTCGAAGTACACCCAATCGGCCGCGCGGACTGGCGTGGTCAGGCATACCAGGGAGGACCAGAGGAGTGTGATGAGTCTAAACATCGTCGTTCGTACTTTCTTGGCTGTTCGATTCCTGCAACAAGGCATGTCCCTGGATCTTGCCATATAAGCCATCTGAGCAGGACAGATGGGCCTTCCATACAGGTGCGCAGCGACGGTATTGGGACAAAATAGCCGATATTTATCTTTCCTTCAAGTAGGGGCGATTGTTTGCCCGCCCCTATCGCCTGGGTCAGGGCGAAGACCCTGTATTCGCTATATTCATTGGATAAAAATCAGGATGTCAAAAGCATAGCTTTTTCGGTATGGTGCGGCCATTATCCGGCTCAAGTGATTGTCCATGCGGCGTATGTTAGGAAATCGCTTAAGATTTTCTCTACTCCCCTTCCAGCGATGAGGACCAGCGTTCATGAGCGAGTATATCAACCCAGATTACGTCCCTGAACCCGAGCGCATGAACGTCAAAAAGGGTTTAGAAGGTGCAGTCATCGATACGACCGCCGTATCCAAGGTGAATCCAGACACCAACTCGCTGGTCTATCGCGGCTACCCGGTGCAGGATTTGGCGGAAAACTGCACGTTTGAAGAGGTCGCTTACCTACTCTACAAAGGCGAGCTGCCAAACCAAAGTGAATTGGCTGCATTTACGAAAAAGGAGCGTTCGCTACGTACCTTGTCGCCAGCCGCGCTGGCCGTCTTAAAGACCCTACCGCGCAAATGCCATCCCATGGACTCTCTGCGTACGGTGGTATCCCTGCTCGGTTGCGAAGACGAGCGCATCTGGGACGATACGCCAGCGACCAATTTGGATAAGGCGACCTCGCTTTTGGCCAAGATGCCAACCATCGTCGCCGCTGATTACCGTATCAGAAAGGGGCTAGAGGTCCTGGCACCGCGGACCGATCTATCCATCGCCGCAAACTTCTTCTACATGTACTTTGGCAAGGTGCCGCAAGCGGAAATAGTCAGGGCCTTTGAGGTGTCCTTGACGCTTTATGCTGAGCATAGCTTCAATGCATCGACCTTTGCCTCGCGCGTCGTCACCTCGACGCAATCGGATATATACTCGGCAACTGTGGCCGGGATCGGCGCCCTAAAGGGGCCGCTACACGGTGGGGCCAATGAGCAGGTCATGCATATGATGATCGAGATCGGCGACGCCGCCAAGGCCGAGAGCTGGATGCTCGATGCTCTCGCTAGCAAGAAAAAGGTCATGGGCTTTGGTCACCGCGTCTATAAGTCCGGTGATTCGCGCGTTCCGACGATGAAAAAATATGCAGAGCAGATGGCTCAGGTCACCGGCGAGAGCAAGTGGATGAAGATGTACGATGGCCTGGAAAAGGTCATGGTCGAAAAGAAAAAGATCTACCCGAACCTCGATTTTCCCTCCGGTCCGGCCTACTACATGATGGGTTTTGAGATTGAATTCTTTACCCCGATCTTCGTCATGGCCCGCACTACGGGGTGGTCGGCCCACGTGATGGAGCAGGTCGCAAATAACCGCATCATCCGGCCGTTAAGTGAGTATGTTGGCGCTGCTCAGCGCAAAGTGGCGCCGCTGGCGCAGCGCTAAGACCGAAGCGACCGGCGAAAGATTCTTTCACACATTGCGCGAGGCTGCCTCATGTCAAAAAAAGTTCCACTCTTTATCAACGGTGAGTTCGTCCAAAGCCGAGCCAGTCATACGGTGCCGGTTATCAACCCGGCCAACCAAGAAGAACTGGCGCAGGTCCCCTTTGCCACTTTAGAAGAGATGCAGGCGGCTGTGGCTAGCGCTAAAAACGCCTTTAAAACCTGGAAGGAAGTGCCGACTCCGGAGCGGGCACGGTTGTTCCTTAAGTATCAGCATCTACTAAAGCAACATCAAGACGAGATCGCCGAGATCCTAGCAAAGGAAAACGGCAAGGTTTTGGCTGATGCTAAAGGCGACGTATGGCGCGGCATCGAGGTGGTTGAGCATGCCTGCAACGTGTCCAGCCTGATGATGGGCGAGACTGTCGAAAATGTGGCGCGTGCCATCGACACCTACAGCTACGTGCAGCCGCTTGGTATCTGTGCCGGCATTACGCCGTTTAACTTTCCGGCGATGATCCCGCTGTGGATGTACCCGATGGCGATTGCCTGCGGTAACACCTTTATCCTGAAGCCGTCGGAGCAAGATCCGCTGACCCCGACGCGCCTGACTGAGCTATTTGTCGAGGCTGGCTTCCCCAAGGGTGTGCTCAACGTCATTCATGGCGGCAAGGAGCAGGTCGATTTCTTGCTCAATCATCCTGATATTCAGGCGATCTCCTTTGTCGGATCGGTACCAGTCGCCGAGCACGTCTACCGTACTGGCACGCGCAATCTAAAGCGCGTCCAGGCCTTTGGCGGTGCGAAGAACCACATGGTCGTGATGCCCGATGCCAACAAAGAACAGACGATCAACAATCTTTTAGGTTCTGCCTGCGGTGCCGGTGGTCAACGATGTATGGCCAACAGCGTCGCCGTGCTTGTTGGCGAGGCTGGACATTGGGTCGATGACATCAAGCAAGCCATGACGACGATTAGCCCAGGCAGCTGGGATCAGCCCGAGGCTGCCTACGGTCCGCAGATCAGTGTCAAAGCTCGGGACAAGATCCTCGGCCTCATCGCCCAAGGTCGCAAGGAGGGGGCCAAGTGTCTGCTCGATGGGAGCAGCTTTACCTCTAAAACGCATCCACGCGGCAATTTTGTCGGTCCGACTCTTTTCGATCAAGTCACACCAGAGATGACGATCTACCAAGAAGAGATCTTTGGTCCGGTGCTGTTGCTGCTACGCGCGAAGACGCTCAGCGAAGCGATTGAGCTGATCAATAACAATCCGTACGGCAATGGCACGTCGATCTTCACCTCTTCGGGCGCTGCCGCACGTAAATTCCAGCATGAAATTCTCGTCGGTCAAGTCGGCATCAACGTGCCGATCCCGGTGCCGCTGCCGTTTTTCTCGTTTACTGGCTGGCGCAAGTCGTTCTTTGGCGACCTACATGCCTACGGTAAGCAGGGGGTCCGTTTCTACACCGAAACCAAGACCGTGACGGCGCGCTGGTTTGACGACCAGGTGGTCTCGGGTCCGAATATGACCATCAGCTTGCAGTGACTGTCAGCGCGGGTTTCGCCAATATTAGGTCTGTAGGTGCCATGAATTTTGATTTGAACGACGAGCAGACGGCCATCCAGCAGGCAGCTAGAACCTTCGCTGAGACGGTTCTGGCGCCTGAGGCGGCGCACTGGGATCAACACAAGATCTTTCCGCGAGCGGCGATTGCTCAAGCTGGCGAGATGGGTTTTTGCGGGATGTACACCCGCGAGGACGTCGGTGGCCTAGGCTTGCCGCGCCTCGATGCATCCATCGCCTTTGAGGAACTCGCGGCGGCCTGTCCGTCCACGACGGCCTATATCACCATTCATAATATGGTGACGTGGATGATTGACACCTTTGCCAAGCCAGAAATCCGGCAGCTCTACTGTCCGGAGTTGGCGGCGGGTACCAAGCTTGGGTCCTACTGCTTGACAGAACCTGGCTCGGGTTCTGATGCTGCCGCCTTGCGCACGACGGCAACCAAAAAGGGTTCAAGTTATCTCCTTAAGGGCAGTAAGGCCTTTGTTTCGGGTGGCGGCGAAACCGATGTTCTAGTCGTTATGGCCCGGACCGGAGTCGCCGGTCCTAAAGGAGTCTCGGCCTTTGTGGTACCCACCAATAGCAAAGGGATCACCTTTGGCGAAAATGAGCGCAAGCTTGGTTGGAACTCGCAGTCGACCCGAGTGATCTATTTTGATGATATGGAGGTGGACGAGTCTCACCTTCTCGGCACGGAAGGCAGCGGGTTTCGTATTGCCATGAAGGGTCTCGACGGCGGTCGCATCAATATCGCCACCTGCTCGGTCGGTGCAGCACAGGCGGCGCTGACGCAGACGCAAAAGTACATGCACCAGCGCGAGCAATTTGGCAAAGCCTTGGCATCGTTCCAAGCGCTCCAATTCAAGCTTGCCGATATGCTGACGGAGACGGTCGCGTCGCGCCAGATGGTGCGACTTGCCGCGACTAAACTAGATCAGCAGAGCGAAGACGCCAGTGTCTATTGTGCCATGGCCAAGCGCCTCGCCACCGATCTGAGCTTTAAGGTGTGTAACGACGCCCTGCAAATTCATGGGGGCTACGGCTTTACCCAAGAATATCCGCTGGAGCGCTTGATGCGCGATGCCCGTGCGCATCAAATCGTTGAAGGCACCAACGAGATCATGCGCGTCATCATCGCCAGAGCGATTCTTGAAGAAGGTGCAGCGCTGACGCTGCGCTGATCCCGGTACCCATTCCTAGGAGTGTCGATATGGCGGAAGAAGTGATCCTAGTCGAAGACCTGGCGGCGGGTCATGGTCTGATCATCGGGGTTGCGACGCTCAACCTACCGGCAAGTCTCAACGCACTCACTCTAGAAATGATCGACCTCCTTGCCGCGCAGCTGCAGCGGTGGGAACGCGACCCGCAGGTCGTCTGCGTCGTCCTTCAAGGGGCTGGTGGCAAGGCCTTTTGCGCCGGTGGGGACGTCCGCTTTCTGTACGCAGCCGCGCGGCGTAGCCAGGCCGAAGGGGAGGCCTATTCGAAGGTTTGCGCCGAGTTTTTTACGCGTGAATATGCCCTTGATTATCATATACACAAGTATACAAAACCGGTCCTGTGCCTCGGCCACGGCATCGTGATGGGCGGTGGCCTCGGCCTCATGGTCGGAGCGTCGCATCGCGTCGTCACCGACAAGACCAAACTCGCCATGCCAGAGATCTCCATCGGACTCTTGCCCGATGTCGGCGCGACTTATTTTCTACCCCGCTTAGTGTCGAAGGTCGGGCTTTATCTGGCGTTGACGGGGACCCGGATCAATGGCGCGGATGGGGTTTTTGCTGGTCTTGCCGACTTTTTGCTCAGCGCCGAGCAGCTGCCCAGTCTACTGAAAGAGCTGTCCGATCTTGACTGGGTCGCAGCCGACCGCGGCGCCAATGACGCTGTGCTGAGTCGATATTTGCGGCAAAAGGCCCAGACTGCTGCGACGCTTGCGAAGGTGGCCTCGCCGCTTGAAGAGCACCTGGCGTTTATTGAGTCGGTATGTTCGGGGCCGGATCTGGCATCCTTTGCCGCTTTGATGCAGAAAGTTCCACCCGGAGACGATTGGATTGATGCCGGTAAGAAGACCTTCTTAAACGGATCTCCCAGTATTGCGGCACTCATCTTTGCGCAGCAGGATAAAGGCCGTGACATTGATTTGGCGTCAGCATTTCGCTACGAGCTTCAGGTGGTCACTAGGTGTACGGCGCACGCGGACTTTGTGGAAGGTGTGCGAGCTGTGCTGGTCGATAAGGATCAAAAGCCGCAGTGGAATCCTGCCTCGCTCCAGGATGTGGGCCGTGCGTCTACGCAGTCCTATGTCGCCCCGGTCTGGAGTGACGCGGAGCATCCTCTGCGCGGCTTAAGATAGGTCGCTAAGCTGGTTTATTGCGCCTTTGAGCGCGTCGATATGGTTCTAATAACCTCATGGTGAAACGAGTTCCTGATGAGCAAGATTGCATTTTTTGGTCTCGGCAATATGGGCGGCCCCATGGCCGCAAATCTGCTCCACGCGGGCCATACGGTGACTGGCTTTGATCCAGTCGCGGCGGCCGTGGAGAGCTTCGTCGCGGCTGGGGGTAAAGCCGCCGACAGCGTTGAGCAAGCGTGCTTAAATGTCGACGTCGTGGTCTCAATGCTCCCGTCTGACCAATTGGTCGAAGAGCTATACCTCGGCCCTAAGGGCATTTTGGCTGCGCTCAACAAGCGGTCCTGTCTGCTGATCGATAGCAGCACGATCTCACCCCAGGCCAGCCGCAAGGTGAGTCAGGCTGCAACACAGCACGGTAGTCGGATGATCGATGCTCCGGTGTCCGGCGGCGTCGGCGGCGCCAAGGCCGGGACCCTGACCTTTATGGTGGGCGGTTTGCCTGATGTCGTCGCCGAAGCAGAAAAAATCCTCCAGGCGATGGGTAAAAACATCTTTCATGCCGGACCGGCTGGCAGTGGTCAGGTCGTCAAGATATGCAACAATATGCTGCTGGCCATCCACATGATCGGGACCTCCGAGGCCTTAAATCTAGGCGTGGCGTTGGGTATGGAGCCGAAGGTCCTCAGCGACATCATGAGCAAAAGCTCGGGTCGCAACTGGTCTCTAGAGGTTTACAATCCATATCCTGGCGTGATGGAAAACGCCCCTGCTTCGCGCCAGTATTCAGGCGGCTTCGCCGTCGATCTCATGGCCAAGGATCTCGGCCTAGCCTTAGCCGCTAGCCAATCCGCGCAGACGGCGACTCCGCTTGGTCACTTAGCCCGAGATCTTTTTGCGATGTGGAGCAAACTTGGCCATGGTGGTCAGGATTTCTCCAGCATCTTGCAGCTCCTAACCCCGACTAAAGCCGTTTCAGCTTAGGCCTTTCACCTATAGGAATGACTATGAAAAAGCACCCGGTTCGCGTCTATCCGTCGAAAGAGCCCCTGGCTCGCAAAGATCAGCTAGCCTGGAAGATGGCTGCGGTCGCTGCAGATCAGACACCCATCAAAGCCGACGTAGTCGATATGGTGATCAATCGCATTATCGACAATGCCTCGGTCGCCATCGCTTCGGTAAATCGTCGCCCCGTTGCCTCAGCTCGGGCCATGGCAATCGCCCACCCGCGCAGCACTGGCGCCACGGTGTTTGGCATGCCCAATGACCAGCGCTTTGACTGTGAATGGGCGGCATGGGCCAACGGCACGGCGGTGCGTGAGCTCGACTATCATGACACCTACCTTGCGGCTGATTACTCGCATCCGGGCGATAATATTCCGCCGATCCTCAGTGTTGCGCAGCAGCTGAATAAGTCGGGTAAAGAGCTGCTTGCGGGCATCGTCACCGGCTATGAAATCCACGTCGATCTGGTCAAGGCCATCTGTCTGCATGAGTTTAAAAAGGACCATATCGCCCACCTTTGCCCCGCCCAAGCGGCCGGCATCGGCACGATGCTGGGTCTGTCGACGGAGACCATCTATCAGGCCATTCAGCAAGCGGTGCATGTCTCATTCACCACAAGACAGTCGCGTAAGGGCGAAATTTCGTCGTGGAAAGCCTATGCGCCGGCCCATGCTGGGAAGCTCGCCATCGAAGCAGTGGACCGCGTCATGCGCGGCGAGGGCGCTCCGTCGCCGATTTACGAAGGAGAAGACTCGGTCATCGCCTATATGCTCGGCGGCAAACAAGGCCACTACGAAGTCCCGCTGCCAGAGTCCGGCGAGGAGAAGCGCGCGATCCTGGAAACCTACACCAAGGAACACTCGGCTGAATACCAGTCTCAGGCGCTGATCGATCTTGCCCGCAAGATGCGGCCAAGGATTAAGAACTTTGACGACATCAAGAGCATCGTCATCCATACCTCGCACCATACCCACTATGTGATCGGTACCGGTGCCAATGATCCACAAAAGATGGATCCCAATGCCTCACGTGAGACCTTGGACCATTCGATCATGTATATCTTCGCGGTCGCCCTGCAGGATGGCGTTTGGCATCATGTCGACTCCTACGCACCCGAGCGGGCCAAGCGCGCCGATACCGTCCGCCTATGGCACAAGATCACCACCGTCGAGGAGGCGCAGTGGACGCAGCTCTATCACGAGCAGGATCCTAACAAGAAGGCCTTCGGTGGTCGTGTCGAGATCACCCTAAACAATGGCGAAAAATTCCAAGACGAGCTTAAGCTAGCCGATGCTCATCCCGCCGGCGCCAGGCCGTTTAAACGTGCGGACTATATCCGCAAGTTTGATCTGCTGACCGGCGAGGTCATTGCTAAAGCGGAACGCGACCGCTTTATCGGCCTAGTCGAACAACTTCCAGAACTCAGCCCAGCTCAAGTGAAGTTGCTCAACGTCCAGGTGGACTTAAGCCGTCTTAGCCACCATAAGCGTGACGACCGGGGGATCTTTTAATGCTGTTCCCAACGGTCTCTCCGGCAGAGAAGCGACGGGCACTGCGGCAGGCTCTAAGCAGTGGGCGCTTGCTGCAGTTTCCTGGGTCTTGGTCGCCGCTGGTAAGCATGGCCATCGAAGAGCAGGGTTTTGATGGCGTCTATATTTCTGGATCCGTGCTCTCCAATGATCTCGGCTATCCAGACATCGGACTGACGACCCTTACCGAGGTGGCGCAGCGAGGTCGGCAGATTGCCCGTACGACTAAACTGCCGTCGATTATCGACATCGATACCGGCTTTGGTGAGCCGATGAGTGCCAGTCGTTCGGTGCAGGAGATGATCGAGATGGGGTTGGCGGGTTGTCATCTGGAAGACCAGGTCAATCCAAAGCGCTGTGGTCACCTCGACGGTAAGGCGATCGTGAGCCGCGATGACATGGTGCGTAAGATCACTGCCGCTGCCCATGGCAAGCAGCTCGACGCCAACTTTCTCCTGATCGCACGGACCGATTCTCGGGCGACGGAGGGTTTGGCCAAGGCCGTTGATAGGGCCAAGGCTTATATCGATGCTGGCGCCGACTGTATCTTTATTGAAGCGCTCGAAAACGAGGCCGAGTTCGCCGCCTTCCGAAAGGCTATCCAGGCGCCTTTATTGGCAAATATGACTGAGTTTGGTAAATCAAAGCTGTTGACCTTTGACCAGCTTTCCGGACTCGGCTACAACATCGTCATCTATCCGGTGACGACCTTCCGTCTGGCCATGAAGGCGACGGTGGATGGCCTCGGGGAGATCAAGAGCAAGGGCACCCAAGAGGGCTTGCTGGACAAGATGCAGCACCGCAAGGATCTCTACGCCTTGTCGCGCTACGAAGCTTACAACACCCTGGATCAGGGAATTTTCAACTTTCGGATAAAGTAGCCGCCTCATGTCAGATCAATCCTTACCGCGCTTGACCCCACCCAACGGGTCCAGGCGCGTGTTGCTCCATTCCTGCTGTGCCCCCTGCTCCGGTGAGGTGATGGAGTCGATGCATGCGTCCGGCATCGATATGACGATCTATTTTTACAATCCCAACATTCATCCGCGTAAGGAGTATCTCCTGCGCAAGGAGGAGAACATCCGCTTTGCCGAGAAGATGGGGATTGAGTTTATCGATGCCGACTACGATACCGGCCGGTGGTTTGACCGCACCAAGGGCATGGAGGATGAGCCCGAGAAGGGCATTCGCTGCACCGAGTGCTTTTCGATGCGCTTTGAAAAGACGGCTGCCTACGCCGCGGAGCATGGGTTTGACGTCTTCACGAGTTGTCTTGGCATCTCGCGGTGGAAGGATATGGACCAGATCAACGGCTGCGGCGAACGTGCCGCGGCGCGTTATCCCGGCCTAAGCTACTGGACGTTTAACTGGCGCAAGCAGGGCGGCTCGCACCGGATGTACGAGATTGCCAAGCGTGAGGGCTTTTATAAGCAGGAGTACTGCGGCTGCGTCTACTCGCTGCGCGATACCAATCTATCGCGCCAAGAACGCGGGCGGCCGATGATTCATATTGGCACCGAGCACTATGCCGAGGCGACTGAGGCGACCAACCCGAGTGAGTCACCTCTGACCGAAGCTTAGGTCTCGGCTTACTTCCTAAAACCGCGACGCTCCATGGCCTCGTCGCGGGCGTCGTCAATCTCGCTGAGCACGGCGTTGACGTCGGCCTTTTTGCCGCTTTGTTGAAAGCGGCCGGTAAGCGGCGAGTCGGGTTTCAGCTTGCCGTTCTGGTAGAGTTTCCAGATTTCCTTCGGGTACTCTGTCGTCAGGATCTCTGGTGCATACTGCCCAAAGAACGCCGCAAGTTGCTTGAGGTCGCGCTCGAAGATCGCAAAGGCATTGTTTGCCGTGGCCTGGACAGCCTGCGGGAAGTCGATGATGACCAAGCCCTTGTGGCCCACTAGCACGTTGAATTCCGATAAATCGCCGTGGATGAGTCCAGCGCAAAGCATCAGCACGGCCTGGCGCATCAGGAATTTATGATATTCGCGTGCCTGGTCCGGTGTCAGATCGACATCATTGAGACGCGGGGCGGGATCGCCGTCCGCATCGGTGACGATTTCTAGGAGCAACACCCCTTCGTAAAAGGTATGGGCTTGAGGTACCTGCACCCCGGCTCCACCGAGCAAAAACAGGGCATCGACTTCGGTGTTTTGCCATTCGCTCTCGCGCTCCTGGCGCCCGTAGCGGCTGTTGCTGTCCATGGCGCGAGCCTTGCGGCTGCTGCGGACCTGGCGGCCTTCGGTGTACTGGGTACGGTGTTTGAACGTGCGCTGGTTGGCTTCTTTGTAAACCTTGGCGCAGCGGTAGACATCGCCGGTGCGCACAACATAGACCTCAGCCTCTTTGCCGCTTTGCAGCTGGCCAACGACTTCGTCGATCAAGTCGGCTTGAAGTAAGGGCATTAAACGAGACGGTATCTTCATAGGAGCTTTATTAAAATGAGTGGGTCTTTGGTCGTAGCGTCATCCGGGCTCTGGGTAGGCCGAGAACACGGCACACAGTAGCCTAAATGCGAGCGACAAGCGATAAGGTTGCCGCTTTGTCCCCGCGACCTGAACTATTCGTATGTAAAAACAGATGGTTATGTCGTCACTGCGGCGTGATATTCCCGTTCGATGGCGGCTAAATCGACTGTGGGCACAGGCACTTGGATGTCCATTCCCTGCATGGTTTCGATGATAATTTGGCCGATGGAATAGTTACGGAACCACTTTTCGTCGCTTGGGATGATGTACCATGGGGCATGATCGCTGCTGGTCTTGCGCAGAAGATCTGCGTAGGCGTCGATATAGTCGTCCCAAAACTTACGCTCGCCGTAGTCGGCTTCGCTGATCTTCCATTGGCGCAGCGGGTCTTCGAGGCGCCTTTTGAACCTGCGCAGCTGTTCTTCGGGCGACATATGCAGATAAAATTTGACGATTTTGGTGTTGCTGTCGGTGCTGAGCATGGCCTCAAATTGATTGATCTGCTCGTAGCGTTTGGACCACACGCTCTTTTCGACAAGATGATGCACCCGTGCGACCAGCACGTCCTCGTAGTGTGAGCGGTTGAACACGGCGATATCGCCGCGGCGTGGGGTGTGGTGATGAATCCGCCAGAGAAAATCGTGGTCCAGCTCCTCCTTGGTCGGGAGCTTAAACGACGTGACCGTGCAGCCCTGCGGACTGACGCCGGCCATAACGTGCTTGATGACGCCGTCTTTGCCGGCGGCATCCAGTCCTTGGAGGATGATCAGAAGTGATTGTTTATGTTCAGCATAAAGCTGCTGCTGGAGGCTTGAAAGCGCCCTATCTTGCGCCTCTGACAGCGCCCGTTCGGCTTTGCGAGTCGCAGCGGCGCCGTGCCACTGCGTGGCGATGTCGCGAAGTTTGATCTTTTTTCGGCCGTCGACGCGAAAGCGATTGGCGAAGTGGAGCATGATGATAGCCTCCATGGACCTGGTGAAATTGGTCGCAGGGTATTTTATAGAAGCCCGATTGTCTTGTCGCAAAGGCTTTCGGTAGTGTGGCACATATAGCGTTCGCTGATGGTATGTTGTCGTCGAGGTTCCTGTGAGTGTTCAATCCTGTGGTGACTCTGGCTCCTTGGTCTTTGACCAAGGGTTCGTCGATCATCTCCCAGCTGATCTTAGCTCGGTCAATGTCCCGAGGGAGGTCAGGGAGGCTTGTTACACCCTGGTGTTACCATCAGCCGTGACCAAACCTAGTCTCTTGGCCTGGTCGAATCATGCGGCCAGTCAGCTTGGTATCACGAAGCCGGCGGATGACGCTGCAGTCCTCACCGGTGTATTGGCTGGGAATCAGGTGTTACCCGGCATGAAACCCTACGCCGCCCGCTACGGTGGTCATCAATTCGGGCGTTGGGCTGGTCAGTTGGGTGATGGTCGCGCGATCACCTTGGGTGAGCTGACCCTGCCGGACCGGACGCGCTGGGACATCCAGCTAAAGGGGGCTGGGCCGACGCCCTACTCGCGAAGCGGCGATGGACGTGCCGTGTTGCGGTCATCGGTGCGCGAATTTCTCTGCAGCGAAGCGATGCATCACCTGGGCGTGCCGACGACCCGGGCCCTTAGTTTGGTGGGCACTGGCGAGGAGGTCGTCCGTGACATGTTTTATGACGGACATCCAAGGGCCGAACCTGGTGCGGTCGTCTGTCGCGTTGCGCCGACCTTTCTGCGCTTTGGCAATTTTGAAATCCTCGCAGCGAGTGGTGAGCTGGAGCTGCTTCGACGACTCATCGACTATACGATCGTGACTTATTTTCCCGAGCTGGGTCCGCCGTCTCCCGCCACCTACGGGCGCTGGTTTAGCGACGTTTGTAGCCGCACCGCTGTGATGGTCGCGCACTGGCAGCGCATTGGCTTTGTTCATGGCGTGATGAACACTGATAATATGTCGATTCTGGGCCTGACGATCGACTACGGGCCCTACGGTTGGCTCGAGGGATATGATCCGACCTGGACGCCAAACACCACCGACGCGGACCGCCGGCGTTATTGTTTTGGCAATCAGCCGCATGTCGCCGCGTGGAATCTTCAGTGTCTCGCTGCAGCCCTGCATCCATTGTTTGGCCCGCTTGGACTGCAAGGGGAGTTGGAGCGCGGACTGGATACCTATCAGACGACCTTTGCTCAGACACACGCAGCTATGACAGCGAACAAACTTGGCCTTGCCGCCCTGCAAGGTGCCGCCGACGAGGCCTTGGTCAACGATCTGTTGCAACTGCTCAGTGCTGTGGAAACCGATATGACCATCTTCTATCGTCGTCTTGCGGCAGTTCCCTTGGGCGAGGCGGCATCAAGCCTAGGTGATGCAAAGCTGACGCAAGAGCTTGCCGAAGCCTTCTACCGTCCATTGGCCGAGGACGAGGAGCATCAGAAGCTCCTAGCTGATTGGGTCCGGCGCTATGTCAAGCGCTTGAACACCGATCCCCTTTCGCCAGATCAGCGGCTAGCGTTGATGCACCGGGCCAACCCCAAGTTTGTCCTGCGCAACTACCTTGCCCAAGAGGCGGCATTGGCGATCGAGCAAAAGCAGGATCTTGGACCCTTGGACCTTCTGGCGAAGGTGCTCGAGGCGCCCTATGACGAGCAGCCGGAGCATTGGTCTTTGGCCAGTAAAAGGCCCGAGTGGGCGCGTCATAAGCCGGGATGCTCCACGCTTTCATGCAGTTCATAGACCATACACACAGGTTGCAGTTATGATGACCGCCCGACCTTCCAATTTGACGCCTTCGTCACGCTAAAGGACCTAACTTCGTGCAAAAGACCACCTGGCGCCGCCTCTATGAAACCGCTCGACCAGAGCGGCGCAATATCCTCTTTGGTTTATTTTTTCTGGCAATCTCGAGCGGTACGAGCCTACTTTTTCCGCAATTGATTCGTTGGATGATCGATTCAGTGCTGCAACCTAAAAAGGCCGAGTTGCTGTTGCCGGCAGCGCTAGGTCTCTTTGCGGCCTTTACCCTGCTCGGTATCGCCGGGTCGATTCGTTACTACCTCTTTTCGGTCAGCGGTGAACGCATCGTGCTCAAATTGCGCGAGACTCTCTACCGGCGCATCTTGGTGCAGGATCTGGCGTTCTTCGATAGCAATCGGACCGGTGATCTGATGAGCCGCCTAGCGTCAGACTGCACGACGCTACAAAATACTGTGAGCGTCAACGTGTCCCAGGGCATGCGCAATATCAGTCAGGTCGCTGGTGGCTTTGCTTTTATGTTTTATACCTCCTGGCAGTTGTCGGCATTGATGCTGCTGATGGTGCCGCCCGTTGCGGCAGCGACCGCGGTTTTCGGTAAGCGCATTCGCGGCTATTCCAAAGAGTTTCAAAATACCCTTGCGGCTTCGGGTATCGTTGCTGAGGAGACGATCTCCGGTGTGCGTACCGTCAAGTCCTTTGTGCAAGAGGGCGCCGAAAGCGAACGCTACCGAGCCTCGCTCGACCAGGCCCTGGCGGTGGTCATCAAACGCATCCGTGCCATCGCCGAATTTATGACGGTAGCTCTGATCGTCGGCCTCGGAGCAATCTGCTTCGTGCTTTGGTACGGCGGGCGTGAGGTGATCTTAGATCACATGTCGATCGGTGATATGACGCAGTTTCTGATGTATCTCATGATCGTTGCGATCGGGTCGGGTAGTCTCGGTAGCTTGTGGGGCGACTTGATGGCCGGTATTGGCGCTAGTAAGCGCGTGTTTGCCATCATCGAGCGCGATCCAGACGTGGCCGACATAGGCAGTACCCTGGACACGATCAGCGGGCGCATGGAATTTTGTCAGGTGCGGTTTAGCTACCCATCACGTCCGGACGTCGAGGTGCTGCGCGGCGTCGATTTGACCGTCGAGCCTGGTCAGGTGGTGGCCTTGGTCGGGTCCTCAGGCGGGGGTAAAACGACCATCGCGCATTTGATCCCGAGGTTTTACGAGCCAAAATCTGGCCATATCCTGCTCGATGGGATTCGGGTTGATTCCATCAAGCCGAGCTTCCTGCGAGAACAGATCGGCATGGTGTCGCAAGAGCCTGTGCTGATTTCCGCAACCATCGCTGACAACATCCGCTACGGATGCCCTAACGCCAGCTTCGAGCAGATGCGGCAGGCAGCAAGCGATGCCAATGCTCTGGAATTTATCGAACGGTTCCCCGACGGTTTTGAGACTCAGGTTGGGGAAAAGGGCGTACAGCTTTCTGGCGGACAAAAGCAGCGAGTGGCCATCGCGCGAGCGATTTTGAAAAATCCGCGCATCCTCCTTCTCGACGAGGCGACCAGCAACCTCGATACCGCCAGCGAATCCTTGGTGCAAGTGGCCCTGCAGCGCCTGATGCGTGGCAGAACCACCTTGATCATCGCTCACCGCCTGGCCACGGTGAAGGACGCCGATCAGATCTTCGTGGTGAGTAGCGGCCAGATCGTCCAGCAAGGGCGCCACGAGGAGTTAGCTCGCGATCACGCGGGGCTCTATTTCAAGCTGTTGCAGCGTCAGTTCAGCGATGATGCTTAGCGTAGTAGGTTTCTCGCTAAGAGGGTTCTGGCGATCACCGTGGTTGCTAGGATGCCTAGCCAGATAGACGTCAAAGGTCCGAGGTATTGCGGCAGGAGTAAAAACAAGGTGTAGGCGATACCAGTCTCGCCACCCTCGGCCAGGCCAGCGCCGAGGCGGAGGCCGCGATTGTCCTGACTTGTGAGGCCTCTTTTATCGCTTAGGGCGCCTAGGGCCAAGGCGCTGCTAATGCAAAGCACATAGAGAAAGACGATGCCAAGCCAGGACCAGTGGAGGTCAGGGCGGCGGACCATGAAGCCCAGGATCATCATCGAATAGGCCGCCATATCGCCGACGATATCGAGGTAAGCACCGAAGTCGGTCTGTTGGCCGGTGCCCCTAGCGTAAATCCCATCGGTGCCGTCGAACCAGCGACTAGCCCACCAAAGGCCAAGTGCCAGCCACGTGTAGCCGGCGCCGCAAGCCACTGCAGCGGCTGCCGCCGTCAGTGTGGCACCCACGGTGATGTGGTTCGGGCGTAGTCCAAGTCGGCTGTAAACCTTGACGATCATCGGCGAGGTATGCGCGAGAATACGACGAAACGGAGTGTCGATCATGAGGTGCGTTCGCCTCTGAGCTTTAAAGAAATCGTGACCAATTTTACCTTAGATTGAGTCTGATTTCCCGTCCATCATTGGCTTGCTTATAGTTGAAGCTGCTGGCCATCTGTCGCTGACGGCCGCTCTTTTTTCGCAAAACGGCCGGCCAGAGTCTTGCCCAGTGCGATAAACCGCGCTTCAAAATAGTGCGTCGAGAGATACGCTAGGGCAAAGGTCAGGGCAATGCACAGAGGTCTCTTTAGGTACCGAACCAAAGTATCACCTGAGCCTAGCCAGCCAACCATGGTGATTGGGTGGAGGACGTAGAGGGCGTATGAAAGCTCGGCGATGACAAACAAAAAAGCACTCTCCAGAGCTTTTGATAGCCACGGCCTATCTCGATAGAGAGTGTGGCCGATAAGCAGCATGGCAGCGATACCGCGCAGCCAGTAAAAGTCCCAAAACCGCGTCCATGAGGCAACGCAAAGCAATGGAACTAGCAGTGAGAGCGGTATGCGAGCGATGGTCTGCCGAATGCGTTGTGCTTGTGGATCAAGGTGGATCAGCGCAAGAGTGCATCCGGCCAAGATTTCATCGATGCGAATGTGGGTTTGCATCCATTCATCGCTCACGGTGGGCAGAAAGAGGATCGTGCGAATCGACGCGGTCGCCCATAGCAGTGGCAACGCATAAAGCGATTTTTTGCCGAATAGAGCGAACATTAGGCCGATCAATAGATAAAAATGCAGCTCAACACATAAACTCCAGTAGTGCAGGGTCACCGGATCGAAAAAAAGATTGGGAAAGTAGTTTGCTGAAAAGCTCAGATGAGCGGCCCAGGTGACTAAATCAGAGGTCAAGAAGGGCAACACGATCAAGAGATAGAGCCACGCCAAGGGTAAAATGCGAAACAGTCGGCGGATGAAAAAAGTGACGGTGTCGCCACGGAGGTATAGATTCGAGGTGATCAAAAATCCCGACAAAATAAAAAAGAGACTCATCCCCATATTGCCGGTACATTTGTTGATCGGAAGGTCCCAGCTACGCGGGCTGAGAGGCACCATGTGCGTCACAAGTATCAGCAGGATACTGATGGCACGCCAGCCGTCGAGCGCTTTCAGGCGGTGCTTGGAGTCTACTTCTGGCGTCGGGAGAAGCATGGAATCTCGGCATAGTTCATAATGCGAATTCAATAACATAAATTAAAATTGTTGTCAAACTATATAATGTTATTAATATATTAGAGGCCGAGGGAGTCGCGCGGCATCGTGGTAATGTTGGCGGGACCCGGTTGGAACCTGGCCGATGTCAGGTCCAAGGATGAACGGCGAGAGGAGGAATCGATGTGCTATAGCGCACTCGTAAAAAGAGACTTGGACGACCTGCATCGTCGCTACGGCGCCATCGTCATTCGCGAACAGGTCGAGGACTATCTTCAGGCCAGTGCTGCGGCCCCCAAATTGTATCCGCCTCTGGCCGATCGCATTTATCCCGGCCATTACGCGCCGGTGATATCTCCCCGTGCAGGCGAACGCGTCATAGGCATTCAACGTTACGGCGCCCATCCGCCGCTCCATATCGCCAACCCCTCGCGCTATACAACCTTCAATGCAAGGCTTGAGAACTTGAGCAGTCCGTTTTGGTCTCAGGCTTTTGGCCACCACCACGGAATGGTCGTGTTTAGGGCTTTTTACGAGTGGGTTGAGGTTAAGACCCTGCTACAGGCGGGGGTTGTCTCGATCGATCAAGTGAGAGCGACCTTCACGCAGCAAATGGACGGCCGACGTAAGCACGTAGAGGCTGCGGGCAAGGTGTGGAAGCCGACCCCGACGGAGGTTAAGGACCCTAGGCTGCGCAAGATCATTATCGAGTTTAGACCGCTGGATGGGGCAGACTTATTGATTCCGGTGATTTTTTCCCTGCGGCAGCTCGAGGGTGGTCGCGTTGATGCCGGGTTCGCCGTGGTCACCTATGAGCCACCACCCGAGATCAGCGAGGCCGGACATGATCGTTGTCCCGTGGTGTTGGATGCTGCCGACATGGAGGCGTGGATGAATCCTCAAGGTAAGACAGCTGCGGCTATGGCGCAGCTACTGAAGAGTCACAGGCGAGTGGTATTTAGGCATGCACTGCCTAAAGCCGCGTAGCGACGGGCGAGACCGAGTCTGAAGTGTGCGGTCTCGACCCCTACATTCATTGCTTGACGACGCTAGCCGCCTTAAATGCCGCCTGATAGCGGTGAAAGGGGACGCGTGGATTCACGTGATGTAGCTGGTGATAGTTCTGCCCTGCAAGAACGATGTTGAGCGTGCGGCTAGGAAAGTTGCGGGTATGGCCGGCGATCGTTAGGTCTTTGTGCGGGTGGTGGGGAAGCCAATCGAATAGGAGCGCCGTTAATCCAGTGCCAAGGATTGCAGGAAGGATCAGTCCATAGAGCGTTATATCAGCAAGCGGCGTAAACAAAAGAGCTGTTGCTGAACCCCAATACAAAAGAAAAATCAGAAGCGTCTTCATTTTGTGACCAATCGGCTTGTCGAACTTAACCATATATTCATAGAGGTAGTGGGGGTAGATCAAGAGGCAGCGTAGAAGGATCAAGAAGGGATTGCTTCCCGCGACCCAAATATCAGGGTCCTTGACGGGAACGTTGGTGTGTTGGTGGTGGGTCAGATGAATGACGCGAAATGGCTGGAAAGGTGCCAGAAAAAGCAGTCCTGATGCCCAGCCCAAGACCACCGTCAGGAGTTTGCCGCGACCGCTACCCTCGATGTTTTCGTGAACGGCCTCATGCAGAACCGTGAAGCTATAGAAATTAGAGATACTGTTGATGAAGACTAAGGCCCATGCGGGTATGTGTCCCAGGGCGAAGGCGGTGACTGAGCCAATAAAGACGACCCATGTGGCTACGGCGAGACCAATGGTGGGCCACGCCACACCACCAACGTACTGGCGTAGCTGCCGATGATTGAAGGTTGCGTACACGCGGTCTCCTGGGGGGTGGAAGGGATGGGGCTTCAAGGTGCCGTGCATAGTCCATTCTATCAGAAGTGGCGATGCTAAATCTGTAGACCTAAGGCGTAGATGCCCCACCAAACAAATCCGGCGAGAAAGATGCAAGCCATCGCGCCCAGATGGCCGGTCCAGTGTAGCCAGATCAAGGGAGCTCCGAGAAGCAGTCCAGATAGCCATTGGTGGCCAATCTGCTGCTTGAGAAAGAGGGCAGTCGACGCAAAGATCAGTCCAAAGACGAGCGGCCGTAGCGCCAGCTCGGTGCGCTTCACCCATGAAAATGTGCGGTACCGACTATATAGTGTGGTTGCAGCGCTGAGCAAGATAATGGGGCCGGAGTAAATACCAAAAATACTGGACAGTGCTCCTCCGACGCCAGCGATGCGGTAGCCAACGAGCGCAGCCATCGACATATTTGGCCCGGGAACAAACTGGCCAACGACATAGCTTTGTACGAATTGGTCGGCGCTGAGCCAATGGTACCGATCGACGACGACCTGCTGCAATTCGGGTAAGACGCCGAACACGCCACCAAATGCGATTAGGCTGATGCGAAAAAATAGCCAGAAAAGCTGCCAGTAAATCATGTTAGAAATTCCCAAAGCAGACAGACGGCGACCGCAGCGAAGATCAGCGGCAAGACAGCCACCCCAGCAGACATCCCAAACGCCACCAGGGCGGCAATTGAAAAGCGACCAATCACCTTGAGGCGCGGTCTAGCCGCCGTGGCCGGTCCATGACTGAGCATGCCCTTGCCGAGCATCCACAAGAAGTTACCCATCAGCAGGAAGGCGCCAATGGCAAATCCAGCAAAAAGTGCCCTAATGCCAGGGTTGTCGAGCGGCACCCAAACACCGACCAGCACCGCTAGGAAAGCCCCTGGTGTGACCAGCGGTACCAGTCCGGCCAGGGCGACCGCCGGAGAGAAAAGCCTAAAGCCTAGGCATACGGCAAGGTTGACCAGATTTGGTCCGGGCAGCACCTGGGCTATCGTCAATGATTCTTGAAAATCCTCAGGACTGAGCCAGGATCGTTTCGCGACTAGTTCATCCTGGAACAGCACGGTGCGAGAGACTGAGCCGAAACTCAGAGCACCAATCTTAAGGTTCACCCATAGCCAAGTCCTGATTGACGGCTGTTGCATAGAACCACGACTAGGGGTTGGAGTCTTGAAGGGACTTCGGCTGCGTCCGGCATAATGTATTAAGAGTTCAATCATATCATATTGTTATTTTAGCTGCATAGACCGCAATCTGACGCCTGGCTCATGTCCGTTCCCAGGATGGTGGCGGCCTGATAGCCTGGGGACCGATCAAGTCATCGACATGGTGGAGCGCCACGAAATTAGGCTCTCGGTTGTTGAGAGTGTGGTTCGGGACAGAATAAAAGGCTAGCGCTGTCGACGCCTGGATTTTTGGCCTAGTATAGGTTGAAAACATAGAAACTTTGAGGACCATGCGATGAAACTCGAAGATCTGGTGAAGACACTGGACGACTTCGCACCACTGCAGTTTGCCGAGCCATGGGACAATGTTGGCCTGCTTGCGGGCGACCTAGACCAGGACGTACTTAAAGTTATACTCACGATTGACCTGACGATACCGGTGCTACACGAGTCGCAGGTGAATGGTTGTCAGTTAATCATCGCGTATCATCCACCGATCTTCACAGGTTTGAAGCGCATAGATGCGCGCTCGCCAGTGGGGCTCGCCTTAAGTCAGCGGCTCGCCATATACTCGCCGCATACGGCCCTCGATGCTGCGACCGGAGGGACAAATGATCACCTGGCCGATGTTGCTGGCTTACTATCCCGAGTTCCCATCCGCAAAGTCGCAAGCTCGGTATCAACGTCCAGCTCCGCATTGATCGGTATGGGGCGGATCGGCAGCGTCAGCCCGAGCAGCCGCCTTGCGTTGATCGAGCGCGTCAAAGGTGGACTAGGCGTGGACCAAGTGCTGGTCGCGGGACCACTTGAGGGGCCCCTAAACAAGGTCGCTGTCGCGGCCGGGGCCGCAGGTGATTTGCTGCAGCTAGCGATCAATCAGGGTGCCGATGCGGTGATTACCGGTGAGCTTCGCCACCACGATGCGCTAGCCGCCGCCGCAGCCGGCGTAATGGTCATCTGTACTCGCCACTCTTGTAGCGAGCGGCGAGCCCTGATCCCCTTGCGCGATCGCCTTGGCAAGACGCACCCGAGCGTGTCTTTTCTCGTTAGCGAGCGTGATGCGGATCCGTTTCAGTTTGCTTAGATTCTCATCTGCGGGTCGCCGTGACATCATCATGAATGCTGATGGCGGGAGGTCGAGTCAGGTGATGGCGTTGAGTCTAGTCGCGCGGTGGTCGGTAGCAGGCGAGCCCGATGAATACCTAGGTGATTTTGCCCATCGTATCGGCGTGGAGAGTCTGGGAGGAGATCTATGAGTGACATTCGGACTGACCTAAGGACATTGGCGACGCAGGAGCTCAATGCTTGCTTCGGTCATCTGCCGACAACAGCACTCGTCGAATTGGTCGCCGCGGACTTTGCCCGAGATGAGGTCGGACGGCTTATAGTCAGTGCCTTGCCGGCATGGACGGACGCCGACGTATGGAGTTATGCGCACGAGCATCGACTGACATACAATGTCCTGTACCAGCAAGGGTACCCAAGTATCGGTTGTAGCCCGTGTACTCGGGCGGTGGCGCCTGGGGATGATCCGCGCTCAGGACGCTGGTGGTGGGAAGATACCGATCATAAGGAGTGTGGTTTGCATCTACGCCGCGATCCTGAGGTTCACCGTGTCAATTAATACGATAGGCGACGAGGCTCTGCGCCAGTTAGAGGCGGAGAGCATAGAAATTATTCGCGAGGTGGCGGCGAGTTACGAGCATCCCGCGATGCTCTATTCGGTCGGCAAGGACTCATCCGTGTTGCTGCATTTAGCTCGCAAGGCTTTTGCGCCTGGGTCGATTCCTTTCCCTCTCGTGCATGTCGACACCGGCTTTAAATTTAAGGAGATGTACCTCTTTCGTGATGAAGCCGTGCGTGCCTATGGGGTCGAGCTGATCGTCCATCGCAACGAAAGCGCTATCGCCGCCGGAACTAACCCGCACCAGTTAGGGACTAAGGCCTGCTGCGGACTGCTGAAAACGGAAGCCCTTTTAGGGGCGCTGAAGCAGTACAACATCGACGCTGCCATCGGCGGGGCCAGGCGCGATGAGGAGCGCTCTCGTGCCAAGGAGCGGGTGTTTTCCTTTCGCGATCGGCATGGTCAATGGGACCCGAAAGAGCAGCGCCCAGAACTCTGGCAACTCTATAACGCACGTGTGCATCCTGGCGAAAACATGCGGATATTTCCCATCTCCAACTGGACCGAGGTGGATGTGTGGGCCTACATCCGGCGGGAGAACATCGCCTTGGTGCCGCTTTATTTCGCGGCGCCGCGGTGGGTGCTGCGGCGGGGTGAGCAGTTGATTCCGCTCGATGACGGCGATCCGCGCCGCAGCAGTCAGCAGGCTGAACAGTTGTGGTGTCGATTTAGAACGCTTGGTTGCAGTCCGTGCACGGGAGCCGTCGCTTCGCGGGCGACCAGTGTCGATGCCATTATCGACGAATTGTTTCACGCCAAGACGTCAGAGCGATCGACGCGCATCATTGATCATGATCAAGATGCGTCGATGGAACTAAAGAAGCGGGAGGGCTACTTCTGATGGCAACAGCATCACCGTCGCACCCTCGGTCGCAATATTCTTCTCTCCTACGCGTCACCACTGCCGGCAGCGTTGACGATGGCAAGTCGACGTTAATCGGTCGCTTGCTTTATGAGTCGAACGCCCTACTCGATGATCAATTGGCCAGTACCAGGCGTGGTGGCGATGAGCCAGACTTGTCCCTGGTGACCGATGGCCTTAAAGCGGAGCGCGAGCAGGGTATCACCATCGATGTAGCGTATAAATATTTTGCCAGCAGTTACCGCAAATTTATATTGGCCGACGCACCTGGCCACCTTCAATACACGCGCAATATGGTCACTGCCGCCTCGCGGGCGGACGTCGGCATTATGTTGATCGACGCGCGCCACGGCGTCGTCGAGCAAACCCGTCGACACGCCTATCTGCTGCATCTTCTGGGTGTGACGCATGTGATTGTCGCGATCAATAAGATTGATTTAATCGATTATGACCCCAGTCGTATCTCGCACATCGCGGCTGAATTTCGTCAGCTAGCGTGGGTAGCGGCGCACCAAAGCCTGCATATTGTGCCGTTAAGCGCAATGGTGGGCGACAACATCAGCGCGCCGAGCAGCAGGACTCCGTGGTACCATGGGCCGTCGCTGCGAACGCTGTTGGACAGCTTACCCGCGAGTACGGACCTAGCTGCAGAGCTCGTTCGCAAGTCGGCCGATACGGCCTTTTATGTGCCCGTCCAGCAAGTGATTCGCGATGGACAGAGCCGCCTCGCGGCGGGGACGCTGCAGGGCGCTAGCTTGGAGGTGGGAGGCGAGGTGCAGCTCCTGCCGTCGCAGGAGCTTAGTCATGTGGCTGCGCTGTGGGTCAATGGCGAGCCTGCGAGCGCGGCGAGGCCAGGTGATGCCGTCGCCATTGCCCTCAGCGATGAGCGCGATATCGGTCGCGGTGCCTTGGTGGTATCAGCCGCAATGCGGTGGTCACCATGCCTGGCCGTGCGGTCTCAGTTGGTGTGGTTTGACCATGAGCCTTTGCAGGCTGATCGACGTTATCACGTGCGTCTGGGCACCCAAACCGCTAGGGTGGAGGTTAAGGCGATTGATCACCTCTTTGACTTGATTGCGCTAGAACCAAGATCGGCAGTTGGCGTAACCTTGGCGATGAACGATATTGCGCTGGTTTCGCTGGAGTTTAGTAAGCCCATCTATGCTCGGGCCTTCGCCGCAGACAAAGCGGCTGGTGCGTTTATCTTGATTGATCCGCAAACGCACCGTACGGTCGCAGCGGGCATGATCGAATCCATCGAGTCCAAGGTCGATGCCACTGTGGATGCTCAACCGCGTGCACTAGGTCTGACGGTCGTTAGCCGATTTGAACCAGGCCCCGCTTCGGCTCAGACGTCGGCCTTGAAGACCCGTTCTTTGCGCATACCCAAAGAGTTGCTTCGAGTGAATAATTTGGCGACGCAGATTGATTTGATCAAAACCTTGGAGGAGGCCGGGTGGTCGTGTGTCGTCGAAGACGGACCTGAGGCGCAGGCTCTGCTTGAGCGTTGGATGCGCTCGTAGCGTTTTAAGATATTGCTTTGTTGCGCCATGGCTCCGTTGCTAGGCTGCAACCAGAGTAAGGATCATTGGGGCAATCCCTACGTCCGTGCTGTGCCGAAAGTGGCAAAAAATAGCTCCACATGCTGATCTAGCCGCGCCACCAAGGCGTGGGTCACCGGTGCTTCGATTTCAAACGCCACATCCAAGCGTAGACTGATGATCGGAGCCACAAATTGCCCTACCAGCCAGATGGGATCCAGGCGGAGAAGTAGGCCGCGGTCCATGAGTTTTTGCGCAATCTGCGTCAGCTGTTGGCGCACTTCCGCCTGCACCTCGCCAAACTTCAGGATGGGCTCCTGATCCGTTCGTAGGCTTTCCATGAGCATAAAGCGAAAGAACTGC
>Ga0315283_10000288_pt1 | contig 35384 bp, 20 predicted proteins | sample YL17G09_0_MG_FD_204541 | JGI IMG/M metagenome (GOLD analysis project Ga0315283, IMG submission 204541) | Sediment microbial communities from Yellowstone Lake, YNP, Wyoming, USA - YL17G09_0 | ecosystem: Environmental > Aquatic > Freshwater > Lake > Sediment | place: USA: Wyoming | collected...
TCGGCCCTGTTCGCGCCGCTGCTGCTCGAAGGACGGGCCTTGGGCGTGCTCTGGGTCGGGCGTACGGTGCAGGCGCCGTTCAGCGACAAGCAGATCGGGATGCTGAAGACGTTCGCCGACCAAGCGGTGATCGCAATCGAGAATGCGCGCCTGTTCAACGAGACGAAGGAGGCGCTCGAGCAGCAGACCGCCATCAGCGAGATCCTGCGGGTGATCTCGAGTTCCCCGACCGACGTGCAGCCGGTGCTCGACGCGATCGCAGAGCGCGCGGCGCATCTGTGCGACGCGTCTGCGGCTTCGATGCACCTTACCGACGGGGATACGCTGCGGCACCTCGCGTCCAAGGGACCATCGCCCGATCCGGTGAGTAGCGTCGACGCGCTGCCGATCAACCGCGATTCGATCTCCGGTCGTGCACTGCTTGACCGGGAGACGATCCAGGTGCGCGACATGCAGGCCGAGGGTACCGAGTACCCTCTCAGCCACGAGATCGCGGTGCGCTTGGGCCATCGCACCGTGGTCGTCACACCGCTCTATCGCGAGGGCAAGGCATTCGGGACGATCCTGCTGCGCCGGGCGGACGTGCGACCGTTCAGCGAACGCGAAATCGGGCTCTTGCGCACCTTCGGCGACCAGGCCGCGATCGCGCTCGAGAACGTCCGCCTGTTCCGCGAAATCCAGGACAAGAGCCGGCAGCTCGAGACCGCGAACCAGCACAAGTCCGAGTTCCTGGCGAACATGTCGCACGAGCTGCGCACGCCGCTCAACGCGATCATCGGCTTTTCCGAGGTGCTGCTCGAGCGGCTGTTCGGCGAGATCAACGACAAGCAGGACGACTACCTGAAGGACATCCACTCGTCCGGCCGGCACCTGCTCACGCTGATCAACGACATCCTCGACCTGTCGAAGGTCGAGGCCGGACGCATGGAGCTCGAGCTGTCGACGTTCGACCTGTCGGCCGCGATCTCCAACGCGATGACGCTGGTGCGCGAGCGGGCCCAGCGGCACGGCATCGTGCTCGGTCAGGAAGTCGATCCGGACCTGGGCGAGCTCGTCGCCGACGAGCGCAAGTTCAAGCAGATTCTCCTCAACCTGCTGTCGAACGCCGTCAAGTTCACGCCCGACGGCGGGCGCATCGACGTGAGCGCGCGCGCGGACGGAGACAATGTGGTGGTCGCCGTGCACGATACCGGCATCGGCATCGCACCCGAGGACCACGCGGCCGTGTTCGAGGAGTTTCGCCAGGTCGGCCGCAATTACACCAACAAGCAGGAGGGCACCGGACTCGGATTGGCGCTCACCCGGAAGTTCGTCGAGCTGCACGGCGGCACGATCCGGGTCGAGAGCCAACCCGGCCAGGGCTCGACATTCACCTTCACCCTACCGGCCAAGCGATGACTCTCATACTGATCGTCGAAGACAACGAAAAGAACATGAAGCTCGTCCGCGACGTGCTCCAGGTGAAGGGCTACGCCACGGTCGAGGCGGTGACCGGTGAGGACGGCATACGCCTCGCCGCGGAGCGCAAGCCCGATCTCATCCTGATGGACATCCAGCTGCCGGGGATGAACGGGATCGACGCGCTCAAGGTCCTGCGGGCGGACCCGGCGACGGCCGCCATTCCGGTGATCGCAGTCACCGCTTCGGTGATGCAGCAGGACCGCAACCTGATCACGCAGGCGGGGTTCGACGGCTACATCGGCAAGCCGCTCAACCTGAAGGAGTTCCTCGACGCCGTTCGCGCCATGCTGGAGAAGCACAAGGCATGAGCGCGGCGGGCAACGCAGTGCGGGCCGCAGCATGACCGCGGGCGCCAAAGTGCTGGTGGTCGACGACACCCCGCACAACGTCAAGCTGCTGGCCGACCTGCTGGCCGTGAAAGGCTACGCCGTGGCGACCGCCGTCAACGGCGAGGAGGCGCTGGTCAAGGTCGTCACCGAAAAGCCGGACCTCGTGCTGCTCGACGTGATGATGCCCGGCCTTTCCGGCTACGACGTCTGCCGCCGCATTCGGGCCGATCCGGAGACCGCTCTGCTGCCGGTCGTGCTCGTCACGTCGCTCGATCCGCAGCAGGAGCGGGTCAAAGGCCTCGAGGCGGGTGCCGACGACTTCCTGGGGAAGCCGATCAACCAGGCCGAGCTCTTCGCCCGCGTGCGCTCGCTGCTGCGGGTGAAAGCGCTGCAGGATGAAGTCAGGCGCCAGGCCGACGCATTGAAAGAATGGAATCTGAAACTCGAGGAGCGCGTGCAGGAGCAGGTCGCGCAACTCGACCGCCTTGGCCAGCTGAAGCGCTTCTTCTCACCGCCGGTGGCCGATGCCATCGTGAGCGCCGGCGAAAATTCGATTCTCGCCTTGCATCGCCGCGAAATCTGCTACGTGTTCGTCGACCTGCGCGGGTTCACGGCGTTCACCGACTCCGCGGAACCGGAGGAAGTGCAGGCCGTGCTGCACGACTACCACGCGGCGATGGGCGCGATCATCACCGAGCACGAAGGCACGCTCGACCGCTTTGCCGGCGACGGCATCCTCATCTTCTTCAACGACCCGCTGCCGATTCCCGAGCCCGGCAAACGTGCGGCCGCCATGGCCCTCGCCATGCAGGAGCGCTTCGGCGCGCTGCGTGCGCGCTGGCTGAAGCAGGGTTACGACCTCGACCTCTCGATCGGGATCGCCAAGGGATTCGCAACGCTCGGAGCTTTCGGCTTCGAAGGGCGGTTCGACTACTCGGCGATCGGCAGCGTGGTCAACCTCGCCGCCCGGTTGTGCGCCGAATCCCGGCCGGGTCAGATCGTCATCGACCGGCGCGCACGCGCCGCGCTCGACGATGACCACGACGTCGAGCCGACCGGCCCGTTGACGCTCAAAGGGTATGCGCAGCCGGTGGCGGCGTTTGTGCTGAAGCGCCGCGGCTGAGCGCCGTGGCGGGTCCATCGGCACGGTCAGGCGCCGCGTGCGCGGCCAGCACCTGCGCGACACACGCCGTCAGTTTTTTCGCGTAGGGGATGTGCAGGAACTCGTTCGGGCCATGCGCATTCGAGTGGGGACCGAGCACACCGGTGATCAGGAACTGCGCGTCAGGGAAATGCAGGCCCAGCATCGCCATGAAGGGGATCGTTCCACCCTCGCCCATCGCGGCGACCGGTTCGCCGTAGAACGCCTGCGAGGCCTCCGCCAGCGCCTGCGCGAGCCAGGGTGCGGTCGGCGGCGCATTCCAGCCGCTCGCCCCCTGGTCGGGAGTGAACAGGACAGTGGCACCCGCCGGCGGATCGGTTTCGAACAAGCGCTTGAGGTCGGCAGTTGCGGCGGTCCCATTCAACGTGGGCGGCAGCCGCAACGACAGCTTGAGGGACGTCTGCGGGCGCAGCACGTTCCCGGCACTCGCGATCGGCGGCAGGCCTTCGGCGCCGACCACCGACAGCGCCGGGCGCCACGTGCGGTTCAGCACCACCTCGGTATGATCGGCGACCATCGGCCGGGTGTTGCCCGCGAACGGAAACTTGCGCACGACACTGTCGCCGAGGATGCGCGCGGCCTGCGCCGCCTGCGTTCGGCGCTCGGCGGGAATCGGCGCGTGGAATTCGGCGGGCAGCACGCGCCCGGTCGCCGCATCCTCGAGCCGGTCGAGCAGCTGCCGCGCGATCCGGAACGACGACGGCACCACGCCGCTGGCGTCCCCCGAATGGACGCCTTCGGTCAGCACGGAAACCGTCAGCGTGCCGGCGGCAATGCCGCGCAGCGACGTCGTCGCCCACAGGCGTTCGTAGTCGCCACAACCGGAATCCAGGCCGACGACGAAATCGACGCGGCCCATCCGCGGCGCCAGCGCTTCGAGATAGGCCGGCAGATCGTAGCTGCCGCTCTCCTCGCAGGTTTCAATGACGCCGACGCAACGGGCGTGCGCCATGCCCTGGGCCTGCAGCGCGACAATCGCCGCGAGCGACGCGTACACCGCGTAGCCGTCGTCGGCGCCGCCGCGGCCATACAGCCTGCCCTCCTGCTGCACCGGTGTCCAGGGTCCGAAGCCGTCCCGCCATCCCGTCATTTCCGGTTGCTTGTCGAGGTGGCCGTAGAGCAGCACGGTCGGCGCGGCGGCGATGCTGCCCGTGGCCGGCACGTCGAAAAAGAGCACCGGCGTGCGTCCGGACAGGCGGATGACGTCCACGGTCAGGCCACGCACCGGCTGGCGGCGCACCCAGGCCAGCGCGTCGCTGACGACGCGATCGATGTGTCCGTTTGCCTGCCACTGCGGGTCGAAGTGCGGCGACTTGGCCGGAACCCTGATGTAGTCGACCAGTTGCGCGACGATCTCGGTGTCCCAGTGGCGGGCGACCGTGCTGGCGAGATTGGCTGTCATCACTGGGCCACCGGAAGGAAGATGAAATCCCCGCCCTGGTGCCCGGCGTGCTGGATTCCGGCATAGAGCGGCGTTTGATCGCTCTCGATCTCGGCTTTCTGGCCGCGGCGCTCTTCGGAGAGCCGGATCTGCTGGCTGGCCTTGATGACCCGGCCTTCGACCGCGTCGTACAGCCGATAGCCCTCCAGGACCGAGCCGTTGACGTCGAGGACCTCGAGAAACGCGGTGGCGAAGACGGAGTTCTTGCCGCTGATGCCGTCCCAGACCGGCTGCAGCGCGCCTGACGTCAGGACGGTGCGCGAGTGCATTTCCGCGAACCGCTTCTCGGCGCCGAGGCGCACTTCTTCGGACACGTCGGTGCGGATCGTCGGCACCGCGCCGTTCTCCGCGCCGGCCAGCGTGCCCGAGTAGCAGGAGTCGGCGACGACGAGGATCTTCCGCGCGTTGATCTTGAGCAGCAGGTCCGTGATGTGCACGTCGAGGATCCAGCGGGTATCCCGGTCGGTGTCGCCGTCGACCGGAATCCAGTACCCGCGCTTGCCAAGGTCGAAGTGCCCGTGCCCCGCGTAATAGATCAGCAGGTTGTCGTTGTCGGCGAGCACCTTGACGTAATCGTTCAGCGCATTGAGGATCTGCTCGAAATTGGCATTGAGCAGGACCTTGGTCTTGAATCCGTACTTGCGGCGGAGCACCTCGGAAACGGCATTGGCATCGTTGACGGCGGTGCGCAGCGGAGGCCATTTCTGATAAAGGTCGTTGCCGATCACGAGCGCGTGGTAGGTGCCGAACGTCCCGCTCGGGACGGACACCATCGGGCGCGGCAGGTCCCCGGCGCTGGATTTGTTCGGCTTGAACTCGAGCGACACTTCGTCGCGCTCGCCCTGCTTGTCGATCGCGACGATCCGCACGGCCGCCCCGCCGGCGCCCATGGGTATGGTGGTGTCGAAAAAGCCGTACTTGTCCGGCTGGACATCCTTGTCGTTGACCGCGAAGGAAGCGAGGCCGCCGCGCGACTTGACCCGGCCGACAATCTGCTTGCTCTGGATCTCGCCGCGCACGGACACTTCGCGGTTGCCGCGGGTTGCCACCATGCTCGGGTCGATCAGCTGAATGCTGGGCTTCGAACCGGCGGCCTCGCCGACGTCGACGATGACCCCGATCGGCACGGGCTTGCCGTTCCCGAGAAGCTTGTCGACCTTGCCGCGCGCCTCGCGCAATTCCTGCTCCTTCGTTTCGGTGGCCGCGCCCGTTTTCCTGAGCGAACTGATTTCCCGTTCGAGCTGGTTGATGCGCTGCTGCGCCTGCTTCAGGCTTTCGCGCAGCGCGCGGACGTCCTGGTCGCCGCCGATGTCGTCCGTCAGCCCCTGCGCCTTGCGGTAGAGAGCGAGTGCGGCGATGTTGTCCCGGGTGACGCCAAGGCCCTTTTCGTAGAGCACCGCCAGGTTGAATGCCGCCGTCCGGTTGCCCTGTTCCGCGGCCTTCTTGTACCAACTCGCTGCCGACTGGTAATCCGGGGTCCCGTTGAGGCCCATTTCGTAGATCTGGCCGACCCGGAACTGGGAGACGGCGTCGCCCTGCTCCGCCGCCGGTCGCCAGATCTTGAGCGCGGTCGCGGGATCGGCGCGATCGAACAGCACGTACTCGCCGCCGCGGACCTCGCATTCCTTCACCGTCGTCTTGGCCACCTTGCGCGGCGTGAGGTAGGTCACGTTGGCGCCGAGCTTGCGGACCACGCCCGGCAGCAGGCAATCCACGATCATGCTGCCGTCGAGGCTCAGCGCAGCGTTGCCACCGCCCTGCGCCGATGCCGGCATGGCAAGCGCCAGCGCGGTGATCAATGTCGCGCCGGCCATTGCGGCGCGATGGCGGCAACGCACTGGCGACGTTGCCGGCGCCGCGACGTGCAATCGGGAACGGGGCTGGTTACGCAAATGGGCTGGTGTCATCGCGTCTGTTTGTCAACTTGAGGCAGGCGGCACCGGCGAACGCCGGTGCGACCCGCGAGTCGGGGTTGCCCGGTAATCCTACTACATTGCGGCCGGCCATTGGCCCGCGCGGCACGACGCGCAACACCACGGGCGTCCAGCTTGGGTATACTACCCGCGCTTCTTCCGGGTCCGCCTGCCGGCCCTCGGCAACCGCGACCGCGGGCCGCTCGACGCCGAGGATCCCGCGGTACCCGGGGATCGGCGTTTGCTTTCCGTGAAGACCATCAAGATGACCCGATCCGCTTGAACGAAAAACGACTCTCGCTTCTCATCCTTGCGCTGTTCGCTATTGCCCTGCTGGTCGAGGTCGCGTGGCTGCGCCTGGTCGAGGGTTACGACCATCGGCTGAACGACCTGCTGCTGCGCCACGCCAGCAAGTCGCGCGCGCCGGATCCCGACATCGTGATGCTCGTCGTCGACGATCGCAGCATCGACATCATGGGCGTGGACGTCGATCGCTATCCGTGGCCGCGCGAGATCTTCGGCGAGGTGGTGCGGGCGATCGCCGCGCAGAAGCCCGCGGCCATTGCCTTCGACATGGTCCACGCGGACCCCGACCGGGCACGCCCCAACAGCGACGAAGCGATGAGCGGGATGCTCGCCGGCCTGAACAACGTCTACATCGCAATGAGCCGCCTCGACCCGGCGGGGGACCCCTACGGGATCTCGATGCACGCGCTGGCACCCTACGCCGGCCTCGACCCAGGCTCGCGGCCGGACGCGAAGGCCGACATTCTGGTGCCGCGGGCGCTGCGCCGCGACGTGTGGCGGCTGGGCGCAATCAATTTTCTGGGCGACCGCGACGGTGTGGGCCGGCGCTACCCGATCGCCGTCGACGCCAACGGCTGGCCGTTGCCGTCGCTCGGCGCGCGGGTGGCCCGCGACCTCGGCTACGCGGTGCCCGCGCGCAACGACGTCGTCCTCTCGTGGCCGTCCGCGCCGCACCGGATCGTGTCGTTCGTCGATGTCTTCGACGACGTCCGGCGGGTCGCGGCGGGCGAGCAGCCCAAGCGTCCGGCCGGCGAATTCACCGGGAAGATCGTCCTCATCGGGGCGTGGGCCACCGGCATACCGGACGTCCAGCTGACGCCGATGAGCAACGCCCACTTCGGCATGGACATCATCGCGACGGGGCTCGACAACCTGAAGCACCAGAGCTATCTCACCATGGCCCCCCCCGCCGCGACGCCGCTGGTCGGGCTCGCGTTGCTGCTTGCCGTGTGGGTCGGTTACCGGACGGGACGCAGCTCGGTCAAGGTCGGCGTCGTGCTGCTCGCGGCCAGCGCGGCCGTCTGCGGCGCCGCGTACTTCGCGCTCGACCGGCGCGTCGTGCTGCACATCGCCACGCCGCTGTGGTTCGCCTGGTCGCTCTACGCGGTGATGGCGCTGCGGACCTACGTCACCGAACGCGACATGCGGCGGCGCGCAACGCAGGTATTTTCGCGTTTCGTCAATCCGGTGGTGGTCGAGCAGTTGTTGTCCGAGGGCGGATTTTCCCGCGACCCTGCGGCGCGCGACATCTCGGTGCTGTTCTGCGACATCCGCGGCTTCACGACGCTGTCCGAGAAGATGGAGCCGAAGGCGCTCATTGCGCTGCTCAACCGGCACTTCGCGCTGCACGTCGACATCATCTTCCGCAACGGCGGCACGCTCGACAAGTTCATCGGCGATGCGATGATGGCGCTGTGGGGCGCGCCAGTCGACGATCCGCGCCACGCCGAGCACGCGGTGGCGTGCGCGCTGGACATGCACGATGCGCTGGTGGCGTTTCGCCGCGGACTCCCGCCCGAGCTCGCGAGCTTCGACATCGGGATCGGCATCCACTCCGGCACGGCGATCGTCGGCCTCATTGGCCCGGACAGCCGGCCCGAGTACACTGCGGTGGGCGATACCGTGAACGTCGCCAGCCGCATCGAAGGCCTGACGGCCACGCTGGCGCACCCGGCGCGCGCCGACGGCGATGCCGCGAACGCGGATGACGAAGAGAACCGCTGCCGTATACTCGTTTCCGAGGAAACCCGTCGCCGCGCTGCGGATGCCCCAATCGACTTCGTGCCTTCGGGACGTTTCAAGGTCAAGGGCCGGAGCGAGGAAATCGACGTTTTTCAACCCAGAAGGAGGACACCATGAACTATCTGCTCGCGTCGGCCGTGGTTGTGGCGCTGACGCTGTCCGCCGCGCAGGCGGCCGATCCGCCGGCCACCGCACCGGCAACGCCCGAGAAGGCGCAGGCGGCTGCCGCGCCAAAGGCTGGCGAGACCGCGGCCGACAAGAAGAAGGCCGCCAAGAAGCCGGCAGCCGAAAAGACTGCGGCTCCCGCCGCCGCTGCGGCGCCTGCGGCCGCCGCCGCGCCGACCAAGGCGGGAGGTGATCCGGGGCTGGAGGCCGCATCGCCACGCGAGCGTCCGGCGACGCCGGCCACTCCGATGACCGGCACCCGCGGCCCGGCGAAACCGGTCACCGATGCGGGGCTCGAGACCACATCGCCGCGCGATCGCCCGGCGACCAAGTCCACGCCGATGACGGGAACACGGGGCATCGGAAAGCCTCCGCCCGCCCAGGCGGAGGAAAAGCCGGCGGATCCCGCCCCGGCTCCGGCGAAGTAGAGCAAACCGGGAGCGCTTGCCGGGGGCATGCAGGCTGCCGGTGCAGCGGCCTGCGCCGACAGCCGCCCGGTGCCCTCCGGCGAGGCGGCCGCGACGCGCCTATTTCGCCGGCGCGCCGACCACGTCGAGGAACTGCTCCGGCTTGACGCGCAGCGCCGCGCCGGTCGGGCAGGCGCGCACGCACGCAGCACCGCCTTTCAGGTCCTTGCACATGTCGCATTTCACCGCCTTCTTCGGGTGCGGCTTGTCGTGCGTGTCGTGCGGGGCCTTCGTCTCCATGCCCGGCTCGTCGCCGATGCCGGCGAACAGCCACGCGAGCAGCGACGGGCGATGCCGCACCGTGTCGGCGTACCCCATCTGGATCACGCCGTACGGACAGTTGCGCTGGCAGTTGCCGCACCCGATGCAGCGGTCCGAGATGAACACTTCGCCGTTCGGCGCGCGGCGGATCGCGTCGGGTGGGCAGTCCTTCATGCAATGCGGGTGCTCGCAGTGGCGGCAGGACGTCGGCACGTGGATCTGCGCGTACGTCGGACCGGCTTCGCGGTCGAGCCGCGAGGTGCCGTCGTGGGTGTCGGCGCACGCCTTCTCGCAGTTGTTGCAGCGCACGCACAGGCTCTCGTCGATCAGCAGGACGTCGGTGGCTTCGCCCAGTCCCTGCCCGACCAGGTAGCCGATCAGGCCGCCGGCCGTCGTCTCCGATTCCATCTTCACGTTTTCGGCGATGCGGGCGAGGACTTGCTGCTCCAGCTCGGTGCGCAGCTGCGGGTGCCGCGCGACGACTTCCTTGAATCGGGCGCCGTCGAGGACAATCGCCTCGGTCGCGACGGCCGCCCGCACCGTCGCCATCCGCGGCGCGTCGTTCACCAGCGCCATCTCGCCGACGTAATTGCCGGCCGCGACGTACGACAGCACCACGTCGCGGCCCCCGAGCGTGCGCGACACGGTAACCGAGCCGCTGCGCAGCAGGTAGAGACCGTCGCCGGCATCGGCTTCCTTGAACAGAACGTTGCCGGCCGCATACTTGCGGACCTGCGCGCCCTCGAGCAGCGAGGCGAGATCGGCGTCCGACAACGACTGCGACAGATAGGTGCGGATCGCCCGGCCGAGGAACGCCTGGTCGATCTGCCGCCGCACCGATTCGACCGACGCGATCAGCTTCAGCATCGACCGCCGCGGCGTCTCAACCAGCACGCAGCCCTTCCCCGCCTTGACCGTCGCCGTGCGACGGCGGCCGGAGATCAGCCCCATCTCGCCGAAGTATTCGCCCGCGGACAGCTTGACGTGCAGCATCTCGGGGGTCGCGTCGTCGTGGTCAGTCGGCACTTCGATGTCCACGTCCCCCGCGACAATCGAGTAGAACGAGTTCGTGTAGTCGTTGCGGGCGAACAGCACGTCACCCGGCTTCGGCGTGCGCACGTCGCTTTCGAGCATGAATTCGCGCAGTTGCAGCACGGTGATGCCGGAAAGGAGCGGAACGCTCGCCCGGATGCGCGCCAGCGCCTCGGACACCGACGGCGCGAAGCTCTTGAACTTGGCGAACAGCAGATCCTCGTCGGCCGGCACCACCTTGCGCCCGAGAATCGTCTCGACGACTTCGTAGCCCTGGTTCATCGCCTGCTTGATCAGCGGATAGCCGCCGAGCGCACCGACGATGTAGAGGCCGGGTACGTTGGATTCGTAGGTCTCCGAGAGCTCCGGCACCGAGGCCGGGTCCTTGTTCGGGAAGGCGATGCCGAACGACTCGACGAGCTTGCGCGGCGGGATCGCGCCCAGCCTTGCGATCACCCGGTTGCACTCGATCGCCTCGAGCCCGGCCGGCGTGTTGACGTTGAACACGCCCGGCTTCGGCCGGCCCGGAGTCGCCTCGACGCTCGCCGTCTCGGCCGAGTAGCGGCATTCGACCTTGCCGTCCTTGATCGCCGCCGTGATCAGCTGCAGGTTGCCTTCCTTGCAGCGCGAGAATTCGTCGCTGCGGTTGATCATGATCACGCGGTTCTGCTTGGCCAGCGCCACCGCGTTCTCGATCCCGGCATCACCGGCACCGACCACGATGATCGTCTCGTCCTCGTAGGCGTCCGGATCGTCGAGCTGGTACTGGACGAAGTCGAGATCGTCGCCGGGCACGCCGAGCTTGCGCAGGTTGCCCTGCAGGCCGATGGCGAGCACCACGGCCTCGGCGGCGAGCTTCGAGCCATCCTTCAGCGTCAGCGTGAAGGCGCCCTTCTGTCCGGCGATCGCCGTGACCTGCGCGCCGTGACGCAGGTTCACCTTGTATTTCGCGAGCTCCTCGTCCCACTTGCCGAGTATCGCCTCGCGCGAGCCGGCCTCGAACGAAAACGGCGAGCGCAGCGGAAGGATCCCCGGCTCGGCCATCACGAACTTGCCTTTCTGGTACTTGTAGATCGTGTCGGCCGGGTGCTGCTCGGCTTCGAGCAGCACATGGGGCACGCCGGCTTCGGCGGCGCGTCCGGCAGCGGAAAGGCCGCTGGGTCCGCTGCCGACGATCGCGATCTTGAACGAATCAGTCATAAGGCCTCGTTTTCGCAGACTCGGTGGCGGGCACGCCGGTCACAGCCCGAGGGTGCCGCGGAAGGTCCGCAGCGCCGCCTGGAACTGCGCCGGACGGTACTTCTCGTCGTCGCTGACGGCCGCCTGTAGCGCGGCGAGCCCGCTGTTGATGCTGCCGGCCGACTTGAGCCCGCCGCGCTGGTGCATGAAGCTGGCGACGCTGCCGATGGCCATCGTGGCCTGTTCTGCGCCCGCGTAGTCGCTGTATTGGCCGCTGAGGCCGTCGTCGATCAGGCCGGCCAGCACCGCGCGCATGTCGCGCTCGGCGAAGGTGCGCTTGCGCAGCTTTTCGACCAGCTCGTCCATCTCCCCCTTGAGGGTCCGCGCGAGCGTCACGGCGTCGCCGCCCCGGCCGGCCGCCGCCCGCTGCATCTCGTTCATCGTTTGCGCGACGCGCGCGCCGAACGCCGGGTCGACGACCTTCGCGATCTGCCGCGCCATCAGCATCGACGAGTCGTTGATCCGCACGGCGCCGGGTCCGAGGCCCGGGACCCGCGGCGTCCAGCGCTTGTCGCTCATCGGGTGGTGGCAGGCATGGCAGTCGAACAGCACGAGCTCCGGGAACAGGCCGTCGTGGCTGCGTTTCGGGTCGGCGAGGACCGCCATCAGTTCCGACACCATCATCGCCTGGCCGATCGCCCACACCTGCACGCCGTCCCAGACGCGCTTGCGCTTCTCGTAGTCCGAGTCGGCCTTGAAATGCGCCGGCCCGACGGCGGTGAACGTGTCGAGCTCGAAGCTCATTCGCGGATGGCCCGACGCCATCAGCCGGTGGGTCACGAAACGGTCGGCATTGCCGAAGTGGCAAGACAGGCAAAGGCGCGCGCGCGCCGCCGGATCCGCCAGCTCGTAGAGCCCGCTTGCCACGTTCTTCTCGTGCGTCGAGGCATCCTCGGTGTGAACCGCGAGCCAGCGGCCCGCCGGGCCGTGGCACGCTTCGCAGGACACGCCGTCCTCGAGCCGGTACCGCTCGCCGCGCAGTGCCGCCGGCACGTTGTGCGCGTGGCAGTCGAGACAGAGCTTCTCCTTCGTCGGGTCGCCGATGCCGAGGTTCTTCGCGATTCGCTTCGACTGGGCGTTGGACAGGATCAGGAAGGCCCGCGCGTGCTTGTCGACGCGCGACCACGTGACGTATTCGGTCTGCAGGACGTTGGATTCCTTCCACGGCCGCACCGAGCCGTGGCACAGGCTGCTCGCGCAGTTGACGACGCCGACCGTCTGGTCCGCGCTGCGGTACGGCAACGCGGTGCCGGCGGCCGCGCCGGCGGGAGCGGGTGTCTGCGCGGCAACCGGGAGCGCCGCGATCGCACCGACGAGCGCGGCGATGCCAAGCAGAAAGCGGGAGCGGAAGGCGTTCATTGCTTACCTCGTGGCATTGCCGCCGGCGCCGCCGCGGTCGCAGACGGCCGTTTGAAGTCCTGCATTCGCACTTCGTCGGTCACGGTGAAGACGCTGCCGTCCGGCTTCAGGTAGAAGCGCTTCATCTCGTCCCAGGTGAACGGCCGCGAGCCGATGCGGCCGAACACCGCGATCTGGCCCCCGGTTTCGTCGACGGCGCGGTCGCGATCCAGGCCCTTGGACATCGCGATCGCGGGCGTAGCCGTGTTGCGCCACGCGATGAGCTGGGGCTTGGGGTCCGGCGAAAAGCCGTAGAACTTCGGCTGCAGGTCCGGTGAGGTGAGCTGCACCACCTTGAAGCCGTTGACGCCGTCGGCAACGTAGGCGAACAGCGACGCGTTGGTCGTCCCGACGATCACGTCGCGGGCATCGTTCAACTTGCCGTCGGCGCTGAATTTCATGTACAGCGACGGCGACTCGGGCCGCTCGATGTCGACGATCGCGAGCCCTTCCTTGCCGGCCGCGACGTACGCATAGGTTCGCGCGAGGTAGAGCCGCCTGGCATCGGCCAGCGGAACCCGCGCCGACGTGACGTGGCGGGGCTTGTAGGGATCGGTGATGTCGATGGCCGTGAGGCCGGCGCCGTCGAGCGCGAACAGGTAGCGGAACTGCAGCGCCGACGCGCGCACGCCCGGCAGCGGCACCACCGCCGCGAGCTTCGGATGCAGCGGGTCGTCCAGATCGACGATCACCATTCCCGCATCGGCGGCGACGTACGCGAAGCGGCCGCCGAGCGTGATGTGGCGCGCGCCGGCGAGCACGTTGTTCTCGTTCCAGGTGGCGGCCCGCTCGAGGAAATTGTTGAGCGGATCGCCGTCGCTCAGCGTGTTGACGTTGACGAGGATCAGGCCCTCGACCGCGTCGGTGACCACCGCGTAGCTGTAGATCGGATGGAAGGGCTGCTCCTGGTTCTCGATGCGCATCAGGTCGCCCTGGTTGCGCAATGGCGCGATCGACTGGTTCGTCGGCAGCGCCATGCAGGTGGCGTTGGTGGAGGCCACCGCCGTGTTCTGGCCGAGCGGCGAGAACGGCGCCGTCACGACCTTCTGCGAATAGCCCTTGTTGCCGACACTCGCGATGTCGTAGACGCGGAAGCCGCCCGGTCCTTCGGCGACGTACAGGTACTCCCCGCGCATCTGCACGCACGCGGCAGGGCCGCCGGTGGTGTGCGGCGCCACCACGGGCAGCCGCAGGTCGCGCTTCTGGTGGGCGGCGAACCAGTCGGGATACGCGTACCTGTGCAGGTAGCTGCCGATGACGGCCTGCGGCTCGTCCCACTCGGTGACCTGCACTGCGGTGACCCGGCCCTCCTCGCCGACCCAGGCGTTGTAGCCGACGAAGTTGACGAAGTTGGTGCCGTGCAGCAGCAGCTGCGCCATGATCGCGTTGTTGTCGTTCTGCTGCGAAAGGTGGCAGTCGGTGCAGGTCTTCGTCTCGGTCTTGCGCTCCGTGTGCGGGTAATGCGGCGCGAACGCCTGCGAGCTGAAGCCGGAGGCAGCGATGGGCGGCTGCTGGATGTAGATCTTTTCGCGGTTGATGTTGGTCGACGACAGGATCAGCGCCGAACTCGATCGCACCGGCGCGATCTTGCCGCCCTTCACCGGGCCGTGCTTGCCCAGCTGGAACATCTCGTCGCGCGCGACCTGCGGGTTGTACGTGGCGAAGTTGCGCGTCTCGCCGCCTTCGTAGTGCTGCCGCGCGGTCTTCCAGTTGGCCTGGATCGGCAGGTGGCAGCCGGCGCAGGAGGTCGTCCACGACAGATGGCAGGTGAAGCACGCCATCTTGTCGTCGCCGTGCGCGAGCTTGCCCGGATCGACGCCGGGCCCCCACTGCATCGAGGTGTCGGCGCTCATCAGCTTGGCGCGCGCCGCCTTGGGGTTGTAGCTCGGATGGTCGGGGTTGACGGTGTCCTTCACCAGCGTCATCTCCCACTCCTTGGCGGGATCGAGCGCCGCCCGCTGGTAGAGCTTGCCGGCGCGCCACTCGAAGCGCTTGCGGCCGTCCTGCGTGCGCAGCAGCGAAAGATCCGCGCCGCCCGGCCGCGCGGCGGGACCCGTCGTGAACAGGTTGGGATAGCGCGTGGCCGTGCCGTGGCAGTCCGCGCAGTCGATCTCGATCGCCGCGGCGACTTCGCCGTAGATGTGGCCGTTGCCGTGCGCGTCCTGGCCGAAATGGCAATCGACGCAATGCATGCCGATGTCCATGTGGATCGACGCCAGATGAACCGCCTTGCCTTTGCCGCCATCCTTGGCGATGAACTTCTCCGGGTCGGTGTCCGCGACCGCCTTGCCATCCTTGTCGAGGAGCGTGCCCTTGCGGTCGCGCTTGAAGATCGCGCGGAAATTCCAGCCATGGCCGTGGTAGTCGGCGAACTGCGTGTCCTTGAGCCGCGGATTGAGCGAGGACACGGTCTTCAGGAACTCGGGATCGCTCCACTTGCCGCGGATCGCCGCTTCCTCGGGGTTGCGCTCGTTGATCTCGCGGATCTCGGCGGACGTCGGATACTTCTGCTTCTCCGGCCACATGAACGGCGCGTCGGACTCGTAATCCCACATCGTGTAGCCGTAGAACGAGTTCACGAACACGTTCGGCTGGTGCATGTGGCACACCATGCACTGCGACGAGGGGATCGCCCGCGTGAACGCATGGTGCAGCGGGTGCCCGCTCTTGTCCCTGGGGATCGTCGGGTCGGCGGTCTGCGTCGTGCCATCGTGGCCGAAGCGGGAGTACGGGCCGCCGTGCAGCGGATTGCGGTCGTTGGCGTAGACCACGTGACAGCCGGTGCATCCCGACGACCGGTAGTCGCCGGGCTGCTCGTTGGTGCCGAGGAACCACATGTGCGGATCGTTGAGCCGCGTCTTGTGGATGTTGATGACCGGGACCGCGATGCGCGACCCGGTGCCGGGACCGCGGTTCGACTGGCGGATATCCGGGCGGCCGGGCTCGTCGAGCTTCTGCAGGACGCCCGAGTTGTTCGGAATGCCGATTTCAGGAAACTGGCTGGAGATCACCCGCCCGCCGCGCTCGAACACGCGGAAGATGTCGGCCGGGGGAATGGTCTCCCACATCGGCAGCGGATAGAGCTGGGCTAGGATCCCCTTTTCCTTCATGAAAGCGGTCGGCTTGATCGGAGCGACGACCGACGCCGGCTCGCCCTTGTCCGTGTACACCTCGCCCAGCAGATACCGCTTGAACGGCAGGATGCCGTTGTTGTACGAGGCGCCGCCCCAGAGCATTGCGGACGTCGCCATCAGGCTGCGCTCGGCGGCCTGGATCGTCGGCAGGTGACAGGCGCCGCAGGATTCCCGCGCCACCCGATAGTCGCCGGGGTTCACGAAACGGACGAACTCCGGCGCTTCGCGATTGAGCAGCGTGTAGCTGTGCTTGGGATTCGCGCTGGCCGGAAAATGCCAGGCGGCTGGATACCGGGGCAGCACGTGCGCCGCATCGCGCGCGACGATGTAGGTCGGATCCGTGGCCGCGGTGTTGGGCGGCTTCGTCTTCGTGACGTCGCCGCCGTGGCAGTCGGTGCACCCCAGGATCACGGCCGGGTTGGCGTGCATCGACGGGTTGTCGCTGGCCGTGTGGCAGCTGAGGCAGCCCTCCGACTTGCGGCGGGCGTCGGCCGTCGTCTGATGCTCGGGCGCGTGCGGCGCCGCAACGTAGGTTCGCGCGACCGGTTTCTCTTCGGAGCTCGCGAAGGTCAGCGCGGCGGCGCCCAGCAGCAGCAGCGTCGCGCGCCCGAGAATCTGCGGGGCGCGCGCACCCGCCCTTCCCTTGCCGGGAGTCGCAGCCTGCGGCTTCGTCGGTCGTGGCGTCATCATCAGAACGTCAGCACCATGTTGGCCAGGATCGAATAGGGCGTGTTGGCGCCGTCCGCTTCATAGAGCTGCTTGAACCCCTTGCCCGGAACCAGCGCCGCCGCCGACACGTTGAGCACGATGTTCTGGATGAACAGCGGGCGGTACTGGATCGCAACCGAGATGTCGGTGCCCAGGGTGCGGTCGATGTCGCCCTGGTTGCGCAGGACCGACAGCGACGACGTGTTGTTGAACCACAGCTGGTTCAGGTTGGCGATCGCCCGCCAGCGCGGCGTGATGTCGACGTCGGCGCCGATCCCGATGAGGGTGAGGCCCGGGTTGGTGAAGTTGGACTGGCCCTGGTCCTTGGACGAGCGCAGCGACGGCAGCACGCCGTTGCGGCCGGACAGCGTGACGCCGCCGCCGCCGATCAGCGGCACCGCCTGCCTGATCCAGAAGCTGGTGTCGGCGCCCGCGAACTGCGGGTTTTCCAGGATCGCGTCGAACCCGTTCTCCTTGCCATCGTAGGGGTCCTTGTCGCCGCTCGAGTAGAGCGCGCTGCCGCGCACGCGGATCCAGTCGAAATCGCGCGACACCTCGGCGGCGGCGAAGAAGGCGTTGATGCTGGCCGATTGCTGCGAGAGCTGGTTGTGGTCGTCATGGCCGATCGCATAGTAGAGCGACCCGGTCGTGTTCCAGCGGCCGAAATGGCCGTCGGCGTTGGCGCCCAGGTAGAGGAGGTTGTAGCTGCGCGGGCGCAGGTCGCCCAGCACCGCGGGCCGCACCTGGAAGCCGTTGCTGTCGAGGAATTCGTTCGCCGTCTCGCGATTGACGTTGTAGATGGCGGTTCCCTGCAGCGTGAAGCCGGGGATCATGAAATCCTGCCGGTAGACGTTGGCGAAGAAGACGTCGTCGTTGCGCAGCGGCTTGGTGATGTCGTTCAAGCCGCTGTTGCTGTCCTTTTCGAGCCGGCGGAACCAGCCGGCGTTGTACTGCCACTGGTTGTTGTCGCGGGTGCCGAAGAAGCGAATGCCGATCGGCTGATCCTGGAACAGGAACCCGCGAAAGTCGGAGATGAACGGCTGGATTCCGACGCGCACGTCGTCGAAGTCGTAACGCACGGAATCGATCCGGTACTCGTAATCGACGAACGCTTCCTGGATGGCCACGAAGCCGTCGCGGCGGGTGGTCCCGGTCCGCGGATCGATGTTGAGGGCGCGGACTTCCTGCACCCGGGTGTAGTTGAAGTTGATCACGGGCACCAGCCGGAACTCGAATTCCGGCGGCTTGAACGTGGTGTCGCCCTTGAGGTAGGACAGGCTGACGATCAGGTTCTGGTTGAAGGTAGACGCCTTGCCGTAGCCGAACTGGTCGTCGGAGCGCGCGCGTTGCGACGACTGCGCGCCGATGGGCGTAGGCAGTTTCCGCGCTTCGTAGACCGTGTCCGAAATCACCGAGAGGTTGAGGAACCAGTCCTCGCCGTGGATCGGCCGGTCGCCCTTGAGCTCGTTCGGGTTGTAGGGGTCGTACCACCGCTGATGGACCAGACCCAGCGCATCGACCAGCCGCCAGCGGTCGGGGATCGGCACGGTCTCCCGCGGCAGTATCGCGGCCGGCGGCAGGACCTGCTTCGGATCGATGATCGGTATCACCGGCTCGAGCGCGTTGCCCATCGGGCGCTGCCGCGCGACCGGGTCGTCCGGCGCGCCTGCCCGCTGCGCTACGCCGGGCGCCAGTTCTTCCTTCGGCGTCGGCGCGACCGTCGATCGCGGGCGTGGAACGTCGAGCACGACGCCCGCCGCCGTGCCGACCGAGAAATCCGGAATGGCCTTGCCGGCGACGTACGCGATCCACCCCTTGCGCCCGTCGGCCAGGATGACCTGGAACCACGCGCCGCGCCGCGCATCGGTCTCGACCCGCGTGCCCGGCTGCAGCAGCGCGAACACCGGCGATTGCGCCGACGGTTCCAGGTGCACGCCGAGGTCCTCGACCAGGACCTGGATGATCCGGCGCCCATCGGCCGCCGCATCGCCCGCGGGCGGCGCAGGGGGCGTCTGCGCCGAGGCGCTGCAGCACCACGCCAGCGCCCCCGCGGCCAGCAGCGTCATCACCCGCCGGCAACGGCGTGACTCAGAGGCCGGCACAGACATTCTGGTCACTGCTGTTGTTGAACGGGGCTTGCGGGCAGTTCACGTAGCGCAGGCGCGTCCCCTCGCCCTGCGGCACGATGTTGTCGGCGCGTTCGATCGTCGGCGCATTGGCGATGCCGTTGTTCAGCACCTTGCCGGCGTTGGCGAGGCCCAGGAAAGCGACCATGTCGTCCTGGTCGATGCCATCGCCCGAGATGCCGATCGCGCCCACCAGAAGGGTGCCGCGATAGATCGGCACCGCGCCCGGGAAGATCTGGATGCCATTTGCGATGCGGGGCGAGCCGGTGCAGGTGGCCGCGATCGTGCCGCCCAGCGACGCGAATATCGCGTTGGCGACCAGGTCGAGCTGAAGGCCGACGTTGAAGATGCTCCAGTCCGCGGTGGGCACCGAAAGCGGGCCGTTGGCCGTGCCGGTGATGCCGTCGGGGAAGAAGGGCCGCGCCAGATTGCCCACGGCGCGATTGCTGTACGCGACGCCGTTGGCGAATGCGGTTGGATCGTCGAGGAAACGACGCGTCGCCGCGGCGTATGACCCGATGGACACCGACGGCTTGAGGGGGTACGCGGCCGGCGGCAGCGATTCGAGCACCACGCCGGCGTCGCGGCTGGAGAAGAATGCCGCCGACCTCGCCTTCTGCAACGCGACGTCGATGCCGAAGACCGGGGCGTCCGGCGTCCGGATCAGGCCCAACACCGTGCCGCGCGTATCGACGACGGTCATCGTCACCTCCGCTGGCGAACCGCCCGGCTGGCGGATCTGCGCGCGGGCGCGATTGGCGACGTCGATCGCGCTTTTGAGGATCTGTGTGACGTCGGCCTCGGTCAGGAGTCCGTCGGTCCCGGGTTTGGGTGGATAGCGGTTGACGTTCACCCGATCGACCAGCACGAACGCACTGAGGCCGGCGAAGGCCGGATTGGTGTCGGGGCGTATCCCCGATGCCGGCGTGCCGAACTCGACGCCCGCGACGATCGCGGTGCCGTCATAGTAGCCGGCGACAGGGAGAAGATTGCCTGCGACGCCGTTGATCGTGGCAAACGCCGGCGCGGTCGCCGGATTGCTGATCGTTCCTTCGTTGTCGGTGAAGCGAAATGTGCGGCCGTCGGCCGTGATGTGATCGGCGCGGCGGTCGGTCGGGGCGCCGAAGCCGTGGCTGCCGGCGACCGCGACCAGCTCGTTGACGTTGGTGTCGACATCGAGGATGTCGAGGTCGAGCGAATACAGGCCCGTGGCCATGACGCCGACGCCGCCGACGACCGCTCCGTTCTTGTACAGCGGCAGCCCCCCCGGCTCGGCCGCAAGCCCGAGCGGCGCGGATTTCGGCCCGACGGTTCCGTCGCTCGGATGGCGGATGAGATCGGAGCAGGTGAGCTGGCTGTACTGGACGCCGAACAGCGGTCCGCCGGGCTGCTTGTTCTCCTGCGGATTGAAGTGATCCTGGATGATCTGGCTGGCGGTGCGCGTCGTGAACCCGTTGCCCGCCGAGGACAGATAGGCCCCGGTGACGGCCATGGAAATGGCGCCCAGCCCCGGGTTGGGGATGGTGTAGCCTTCGAGCCCGCCCTGCGCGCCCGTTTCCGACGAAATCTTGAACGGTGTCGCGCCGTTCATCTGGAACACGGCGAGCACATTGCCGACGCGGTCGACCACCGCGATCGTCGCCTGCGCGTTGCGCGCCTGCGCCTCGGCCACGGCCTGCGCAATGATCTTCTGCACGTCGGCAACGGTCAGCAGCGCCGGATCGGGGCCCGGCGTGCCCGAGCCGCCGCCGCCGCCTCCGCCTCCTCCGCAGGCCGCGAGCGCGAGCAGCGCGGCCAGCGCGAGAATGCGCGCGACGACCGTCATTGCTTGATGACCCCGAACGCCGCCGGGTTCGGCCGGATCCTGGCGCCGCTGGCATCCAGGTGGTAGCCGTGACAGGAGATGCACGTCGAGACCACCTTGCCGGCGATCGGCGTCGTGCCGGCGTGGCAGGTGCGGCACGACGCGATGTCCGGGATCAGCACGTCGCCGGATTTGTGCGAGCGCTCGGCGTGGTGGCAGTCCTTGCATTCGGACTGCGCCGTCTTGTGCTTGGCGTGATCGAAGCGGCCATGGGGCAGCCACGATTTCGCCACATGCACCGGCGCCACCGTCCACGGCGCCGCGCTCTTGTCCCCTCCCGCCGCGGCATCGCTGCGGCGCACGTCGTGGCAGGTCACGCAAACACGCTTCTCGAAGAGGTCGGCACCAACCTGCTGCGCCTTGTGCCGGGCGAACGCGAGCGCGCGCCTCCGTTGCTCTTCGGTGACGATTGCCTCCGACGCCGCCGGCACCCGCCGCTCGACCGCCCCGGTGTCGACGGTGTCGACCGCTACATTGGCGAGGCTGACGTTGGCGTAGAACTCCTGCAGCAGCAGCCATGCGTCGTCGACCGAGCCGTGCGGCACCTGGCGCGACGTCACCGCGGGCTCGAACCGCAGCTCATGACAGCGCAGGCAGTGGCGCTCCATGCTGACCGGCACGAAACCCTGCTCGCCGCTATCCGGCGCATGGCAGCTCCCGCATTTCATCGTCTCGCGTCCGTCCGGTCCCTTGAGCCCGGGCTTCAGGTGCGTGTCGTGGGGAAATTTGAGGTGCGACGTCTCCACGAGCGCGGCCTTATTCGACTGCTTCACGCGGACCACGTCCTCGGGCTTCGGACCGCGCCACAGCGTCAGGCGGAACTCCGGGTGGCGGGACGCCGCGTCCGCCGCGTCGAATTCACCCACGTTCTCGAGCGTCGTCTCGGCGAGCGCGCCCTTCATATTGGCGAGCGCGCGCTTGATGTCCGCATGACAGGCGTTGCACAGCAGGGCGTCCGCGCGCACCGGCGCCTTGGCGCCCTGGTGTTCGAGGTGGCATTCCGCGCACCGGGTGGCACCGAAGAGTGCCGTCTGCAGCGTCTGGTCGTGGACGTGGCCAGGCATGTTCTCGTGGCACTTCAGGCATTCGTTGTCCCGAACGCGTTGGAAGGGCAGCCTGTGGCAGGCGCCGCAATCGTAGGTGAGCCACTGGTGCGGGCTCGCCAGCGGCCCCGGATTCCATGCGATGTCGGGCGAGATCTTGAGGTCGGCGGTCAGCGCCCGCATCACCGGCGTCGTAGCGTTGAAAACAGGCAGCGCCAGGAACAGCGCCAGGATGACGAAGAACCCGAGCCACGCCAGCGACCGCTTCGACACGCCGGTGGCGTCGAGACTGAGGCGCGATTTGGCGGCGATCTCGGTCATGCCGTCCGGCAGCGGCAGCAGCAGCTCGTAGCTCAGCGCGAGATCGCAGCCGGCCGGCGGCTCCTCCACGGCCAGCAGGTAGGGTCCGATTTCGAACTTCGTTCCCGGCGTGAGCGCGAGATCGCCGGCGCGGCGGCCGTCGACGTTGAGCGCGGCGGTGCCGATGGCGCTGGCGCGGCAGGCGCCGGCAGCCCCCGAGATGCTCGCGTGCTCCAGCGCCACGCGCGGGTCCGAAAAGTGGATCGCACAGTGCGCGCCACGCCCCAATACCGGCGATTCGGCGTCGACCGTGCCCTCGGCGCGGATGGGGTGGCCCTTGCGGCTCCGCGTGACCTTGACCAGCTGTATCTTCACCGTGCGCCCGTCACCAGTAGAAAAACACGCTGACCACGTGCGCGATCAACGCAGCCAGCAGCGCGACCGACGCCGGGACATGGAAATAAAGCCACAGGTCGAGACGAGCCTTGTAGGCGACGTCGCGACGCACCGCGGCGAGATGCTCCTGCTTGCGCAGCAGCAGCGTGTAGAGCCGCTGGTTGGTGCTCGCGTCCTCGCCGCGCAACGTCTTGCCGAGCGCCTCGAGCTTGCGGACGGCGGCGGCCGTCGCGCAGCGCGGGTCGGTCCCGGCGAGCTGCCGCCGCCACGAACCGCCGATCCGGGTGTCCTGCGCGGCCTTCATCACGGCCTGGTTGATCTCGTCGGGCAAGCCGAGCGCCAGCTCCCGTGCCTGTTTGTCGAGATCCGAGATCTTGAGCAGCAGCGAGCTGCGCGTCTCGTCGCCCAGGTTGTCGGTCAGCTGGCGCGGAACCTGCAGGTAGACGTAGACGCCGTAGAAACCGGAGAAGATGACGAAAAGCATCAGCAGGTAGGCGAGCGTATGGACGTTGAGCCCGACCTGGAAGGCGGCGTGGAGCGTCGCGATCACGATCAGCGTCACGCCGAGGTACACGTGGGCCGACAGCCAGCCGAGCAGCGGCACGGTCCCGCTGTACCGGCGCTTGCGGATGCCGAACCAGAGCAGCCAGAGGATCAGCAGCGCGCCGACGCTCCCGAGGCCGTAGCCCACCCACGTGCCCCCGTTCGGACCGCCGGGCGGCTTGTCCCACACATACACGCCGATCGCCAGCGCAATGACGAGCGTCGCGACCTTGAAGTAGCGGTAGTTGGCGTATTCCAGCAGCGATTGATGGCGCAAAGTCCTTCGTCTCCCTGGCCGACGTCCGCAGACCATGCCGCGGGCGTGAATGCGGAGTGTAGCGACGCAATCCGGGTTTGAGTGAGGAAATGATGAAATCGACGGCACAATATATTTGCTTCGAGGCCATTTCGCAACGGACGCGGGCCGCCGGGGGGCGGCGACGCGGCGGTCATGTTGCGCTCGCACATCGCTCCGGTTTCCGATTTCCGGCTGCCGGCTGCCGCTGCGCAGCACCACCGGGACCGGCAGTGCTCGCGGCTGACGGGATTCGTCGTACCATTCGGCAGCGACGCGCCCGAGGCGCGGCGGCGACATGGCAGCCAGGTACAGGAGACGCACACACATGAGCACGGGCGACAAGGCGCGCTTGCAGGAAACCAAGGACGGCGTGGCCGACTGGCACGCCTGGGGTCCCTACCTCAGCGAGCGGGCGTGGGGAACGGTGCGCGAGGACTACAGCGCCGACGGATCGGCCTGGAATTACCTTTCCCACGACATGGCGCGCAGCAAGGCCTACCGCTGGGGCGAGGATGGCCTCGCGGGGATCTGCGACCGATACCAGATCCTGTGCTTCTCGCTGGCGCTCTGGAACGGCCGCGACCCGATATTGAAGGAGCGCGCGTTCGGCCTGACCTCGAACGAGGGCAACCACGGCGAGGACGTGAAGGAGTATTACTTCTACGTCGACAACACGCCGGCCCACAGCTACATGAAGTACCTGTACAAGTATCCGCAGGCCCCCTACCCGTATCAGCGTCTCATCGACGAGAATCGCAATCGCGCCGGGACCGGGCCCGAGTTCGAGCTGCTCGACACCGGCATTTTCGACGAAGACCGCTATTTCGACGTTTTCGTCGAGTACGCGAAGGCAGGCGTCGACGACATCTGCATTCGGATCGAGGCCTGGAACCGCGGCCCGGACGAAGCCGTCCTGCATCTGCTGCCCCAACTGTGGTTCCGCAACATCTGGGCCTGGGGCGACCAGCGGCGGCGCGAGCCCGCGATCTGGCGCGGTGTCTCGACCAAGGGGTACGTCACCCTCATCGCCGATGACGCCGACGCCGACGGCCTCTCCAACCTGCCCTTCAAATACAAGCTGGGGCGCCGCCATCTGTACGGCGAGCCGGACGCGGAGCTGCTGTTCACCGACAACGAAACGAACGTCGTCCGGCTCCACGGCGCAACCGCGGCCGACGGACGCACGCATGTCAAGGACGCGTTCCACCGCCATGTCGTCGACGGCGAGGCGACGACGAACCCGGCCGGCCGCGGCACGAAGGCCTGCCTGCACTACCAGCGCCGCGTCCAGCCCGGGGCGTCGACCGTGATCCGGCTGCGCCTTTGCCCGGCGGTAATGCGCGCCCCGCTCAAGGACGTCGACCAGATCGTCGCGGAGCGGCTGCGCGAAGCCGACGAATTCTATGCCGGCATTCACCCGCCCAAGGCAAGCGAGGACGAGCGCCGCGTGCAGCGGCAGGCTTTCGCGGGCCTCATGTGGTCAAAACAAAACTACATCTTCGACGTCGAGCTGTGGCTGAAGGGGGATGACCCGCGGGCTCCGCCGCCGGCTTCGCGCCACCACATGCGCAATACGCACTGGCGGCACCTCAATTCGATGCGCGTGCTGTCGATGCCGGACAAATGGGAGTACCCGTGGTTCGCGGCGTGGGACCTGGCCTTCCACACCGTGGCGATCGCGATGATCGACGCCGAGTTCGCCAAGGAACAGCTGTGGTTCATGCTGTTCGAGCAGTTCCAGCATCCCAACGGCCAGATCCCGGCGTACGAATGGGAATTCTCGGACCTCAATCCGCCGGTGCACCCGTGGGCGGTGTGGCGGGTCTACAACATGGACCGCATCCGCTCGGGCGAGGCCGACCGCGCGTTCCTGGAGAAATGCTTCCACAAGCTGCTGATCAACTTCGCCTGGTGGATCAACAAGGTCGACAGCAGCGGCAACAATATTTTCGAAGGCGGCTTTCTCGGGCTCGACAACATCACGCTGTTCGACCGGTCCGAGAAGCTGCCCGGCGGCGCGGTGCTGGAGCAATCCGACGCCACCGGCTGGATGGGCTTGTTCTGCCTCAACATGATGCGCATCGCGCTCGAACTGGCCAAGGAGAATCGCACCTACGAAGGGCTCGCCACCAAGTTCTTCCAGCACTACGTGTACGTGGGCGCCGCCATGAAGCGGATGGGCGGCCGGAACTACAACCTGTGGGACGAGGAGGACGGTTTTTTCTACGACGTGCTTCGCTACCCCGACGGCAACTTCGAGAAGCTGCGGGTGCGCTCGCTCGTCGGGCTCATTCCGCTCTATGCCGTCGAGCGCATCGAGGCCGACTGGATCGCGCAGTTCAAGGATTTCTCCACCAGCCTCAACTGGTTTCTCGAAAACCGCCGCGACCTGGTCCAGCACTGCGTCAATCGCACGGCGACCGAAGGCATCGACACGCTCGCACTGACGATCGTCGATTTGAGCCAGCTGAAGCGGATGCTGGAACGCCTGTGCGACCCCGACGAGTTCCTGTCGGACTTCGGCCTGCGCAGCCTGTCGAAGGCGCATGCGGAGCACCCGTTCGAGCTCGGCCATAACCGGGTGGCCTACGAGCCGGGCGAGGCCGTCTGCAAGATCAAGGGCGGGAATTCCAACTGGCGCGGGCCGATCTGGTTTCCGACGGCGTTCCTGATGATCGAGTCGCTGCGCAAGCTGGCGAAGGCCTATGGTGATGAACTGGTCATCGAAGGCAAGGACGGCCGCGAATGGACGATCGGCGAGATCGCCCAGACCCTGGCCGATCGGATGATCGCGATTTTCGTGCGCGGCCCCGATGGCGAGCGCCCCGTCTACCGCGGCATCGCGAAATTCCAGAACGACCCGCACTGGCGGGATTACATCTCCTTCTACGAGTATTTTCACGGCGATACCGGCGCCGGTCTCGGCGCATCGCATCAGACCGGATGGACCGGGCTCGTCGCCTCGTTGATCGCCGAATGGCGCGCGTAGCGCGCAGCCCGGGTTGAGCGAACGCGAAACCCGGGGTCCGCGCGTACCACGAAGGAGACGTCCCCGACCGCCGCGCCCGCGGCGGACTTGCGTAAAGTCCCAATGGAGTTCGATCCCGAGCGCACCCAACCATGCACGATCACCTGGGCCCACGCTGGCAATTCTGGATCGACCGCGGCGGCACCTTCACCGACATCGTCGGGAAGCGCCCTGACGGGACGCTGGTCACGCTCAAGCTGTTGAGCGAGCATCCAGAGCGCTACCAGGACGCAGCCGTCGCCGGCATCCGCCGGCTGCTCGGCCTGACACCGGGGGAGCCGATCACGCCGGCCGCGGTGGAGTGCGTCAAGATGGGCACGACGGTGGCCACCAACGCGTTGCTGGAGCGCAAGGGCGAGCCGACGCTGCTGGTGACCACGCGGGGCTTTCGCGACGCGCTGCGGATCGCCTATCAGAACCGCCCTCGCCTCTTCGATCGGCGCATCGTGCTGCCGCAACTGCTGTATGCGGAAGTGATCGAGGCGCGGGAACGCATCGGCGCGCGCGGCGAACTGATCGAGGCCCTGGACACGGCGCTGCTCGAGGAGGCGCTGCGGGCTTCCCGCGCGCGGGGCCTTGCCAGCGCCGCCATCGTGTTCATGCACGGCTACCGCTATCACGCGCACGAACTCGCCGCCGAGCAACTCGCGCGCGCGGCGGGCTTCACGCAGGTCAGCGTCAGCCACAAGGTGAGCCCGATGATGAAGTTCGTCAGCCGCGGCGACACGACCGTCGTCGATGCGTACCTCTCGCCTATCCTGCGCCGCTACGTCGAGCAGGTGGCGGCCGAGATGCCGGGCGTGAAGCTCTTTTTCATGCAATCCTCGGGCGGACTGGCCGACGCCCACGCGTTCCAGGGCAAGGACGCGATCCTCAGCGGGCCGGCGGGCGGCATCGTCGGCATGGCCCGCACCGCGCAGCTGGGTGGGCAGGACCAGGTGATCGGCTTCGACATGGGTGGGACCTCGACCGATGTCAGCCATTTCGCCGGAGAATTCGAGCGCGAGTTCGAAACGCAGGTGGCCGGGGTGCGGATGCGCGCGCCGATGATGAGCATTCACACGGTGGCCGCGGGCGGCGGGTCGATCCTGCAGTTCGACGGCGCGCGCTTTCGCGTGGGGCCGCGCAGCGCCGGCGCCAATCCGGGTCCCGCCTGTTACCGTCGCGGTGGACCGCTGACCGTCACCGACGCCAACGTGATGCTGGGCAAGGTACAGCCGGCCTGGTTCCCGAAACTGTTCGGGCCGCACGCCGACGAGAGCCTGAGTCCGGAGGTCGTGCGGGAGAAGTTCGGCGCGCTCGCCGCGCAGGTCGGCCGCACGGCCGAGGAAGTCGCGGCCGGCTTCGTCGACATCGCGGTGGCGCAGATGGCCAATGCGATCAAGAAGATCTCGGTCGCCCGCGGCTACGACGTGACACGCTACACGCTGCAGTGCTTCGGCGGCGCCGGCGGACAGCATGCGTGCCAGGTCGCCGATGCGCTCGCGATGACGCGCGTGTTCGTGCATCCGCTCGCCGGCGTCCTCTCGGCCTACGGCATGGGGCTCGCCGACCAGAGCGTGATCCGCGAGCGTGCCATCGAACGCAGGCTCGACGGCGATGCGCTGGCGGCGATTGCCGGCGAACTCGACGCGCTGGCGGCCGAGGGCGAGGCCGAACTCGGGCGCCAGCAGACCGGCGGCGGCCCGGTGACCACGCGGCGGCGGGTGCACCTGCGCTATGAAGGCACCGATACCGCCCTGATCGTGCCCTTCGGCGCGCTGGCGGCAGTCGAAGCCGCATTCGAAGACGCCTACCGGCAGCGCTTCGCGTTCCTGATGCCGGGCAAGCCCATCGTCGTCGAGGCCATCTCGGTGGAGGCGATCCTCCCCGGCGACTCACCGCAGGAGCCCCGCCATGTCGTTCACCCGCGGCGCGCGGTGCCCCACCGCGAGACCGTGCGCATGTACTCGGGCGGCGGCTGGCACGACGCCGCGCTCGTGGTCCGCGGCGACTTGCGCGCCGGCGACGTGATCCCCGGCCCGGCGATCATCGCCGAGCAGAATGCCACGACCGTCGTCGAACCCGGCTGGGAAGCGACGCTGACGGCGCTCGACCATGTGATCCTCGAACGGCGCGCGGAGCGCGCGATCCGGTTCGCGGCCGGCACCCATGCGGACCCCGTGCTGCTCGAGGTGTTCAACAACCTGTTCATGAACATCGCCGAGCAGATGGGCCTGCAGCTGCAGAACACCGCATACTCGGTCAACATCAAGGAACGGCTCGATTTCAGCTGCGCGCTGTTCGACGCCGAGGGCAACCTGATCGCCAACGCGCCGCACATGCCGGTGCACCTGGGCTCGATGGGCGAGAGCATCAAGACCGTCATCCGCGAGAACCGGCACTCGATGCAGCCGGGCGACGTCTACGTCCTCAACGATCCGTACCATGGCGGGACGCACCTGCCCGACGTGACGGTGATCACGCCCGTCTACCTCGACGCCGACCCGCGGCAGCCGCTGTTCTACGTGGGGTCGCGCGGGCATCACGCCGACATCGGCGGCATCACGCCCGGTTCGATGCCGCCGTTCTCCACGACGATCGAGCAGGAAGGCGTCGAGATCGACAACTTCAAGCTGGTCGACCGCGGCGTGCTGCGCGAAGAGGAGATGCTGGCGCTGCTGCGCGGCGGCAGGTACCCGTCGCGCAATCCCTACCAGAACATGGCCGACCTCAAGGCGCAGATCGCCGCCAACGAGAAAGGGGTGCAGGAACTGCACAGGATGGTCGGGCACTTCGGCCTCGACGTCGTGCAGGCGTACATGCGCCACGTGCAGGACAACGCGGAAGAGTCGGTGCGCCGTGTGATCACCCGCCTGCAGGACGGGCGCTTCACGCTGCCGCTCGACAACGGCGCGCAGATCACGGTGGCGATCCGGGTGAACGCGCCGGAGCGCAGCGCGGAAATCGACTTCACCGGCACGTCGCCGCAGCAGGTCAACAACTTCAACGCGCCGACGGCGGTGTGCATGGCGGCGGTGCTCTACGTCTTTCGCACGCTGGTCGATGACGACATCCCGCTCAATGCCGGTTGCCTGAAACCGCTGCGTGTGATCATCCCCGCGGGGTCGATGCTCAACCCCGCCCCCCCGGCGTCGGTGGTCGCGGGCAACGTGGAAACGTCCCAGTGCATCACCAACGCGCTGTACGGTGCGCTCGGGGCGCTGGCAGCGAGCCAGTGCACGATGAACAATTTCACGTTCGGCAACGCCCGGCACCAGTATTACGAGACGATCAGTGGCGGCTCGGGCGCCGGCGAGGGCTTCGACGGGACGAGCGTCGTGCAGACGCACATGACGAACTCGCGCCTGACCGATCCCGAGGTACTGGAATTCCGCTTCCCGGTCCGGCTGGAGAGCTACGAAATCCGGGCGGGGTCTGGCGGCGCCGGAAAATGGCGCGGCGGCAACGGCGGCGTGCGGCGCGTGCGTTTCCTGGAACCGATGACAGCGAGCATCCTGTCCAACGGACGCCGGCACGGCGCGTTCGGGATGGCGGGTGGCAGCCCGGGAGCGGTTGGCGTCAATCGCATCGTGCGCGCCGACGGCCGGCTCGAGGCACTGGACCACATCGGCCAGGCGGAAATGGAGACCGGCGATATTTTCGAGATCCACACACCCGGCGGCGGCGGGTACGGCGCACCCTGAGTGCCGCAGGCCAGGGCGGCGGCAAGGAACGCGGCCTCAATCTTCTCGGGTATGACGGGCTCGTCAAGCGCGTGATCGGGGGCCACTGGGGCCTGGTGCCGAAGCTGCAGGCACTGGGCGTCGGCAACCGCATCGAGGCGTACAACCTGCCCCAGGGCGTGATCACGCACCTAAACCGGGACATCGCCGCGGCACGTCAAGATCCCGGGGGTGATGGTCGACTGCATGGTCGTCGCCGGGAAGCCGGAGTACCACATGCAGGCCTTCGTCGAGGCCTGCAACCCGGGCTTCTCGGGCGAGATCCGCGTGCCGGCCTCGATGGTGACCGCGCTCGCCATGTCCGAGCGCGAGATCATCGACCAACCGGCGCAGTTCGATTGCTGCGACGGCGGCGGCCCTGTCCGCCGGCTCCCGCGGGCGGGCAGGTAGAATCGCGCCAACCTCACGGTAAGGATAACGATGAACGCGCCGCACTCTACCCACCTGCTTGCCAATCCGCTGCTGGAAGACTGGACGACGCTGCATGGCCTGCCGCCGTTCGACCGTATTCGCGCCGAGCACTTCGCGCCGGCCTTCGACGTGGCGCAGAAGGCGCACCGCGAGGATATCGACACCATCGCGAACGCTGCCGCAAGCCCCGGCTTCGACAACACCGTCGCCGCGTTCGATCGCAGCGGGCGTCTCGTCACCCGCATCCGGCAGGTGTTCTCGAACCTGACGGCATCGGCGTCGTCACCGGCGCTGCAGGCGGTGGAGCGCGCGATGGCGGCACCGCTCGCCGCGCACGGCAATGCGATCTGCATGCACGCAGGACTGTTCGCCCGCATCGACGCCCTGCACACGCGGCAGGAGACGCTCGGGCTCGATGCCGAGCAGCGGCGCCTGCTCGATCGCGTCCACCTCGACTTTGTCCGCGCGGGCGCGAAGCTTTCGGGTGTCGCGCAGAAACGCTACGCAGCGGTGATCGAGCGGCTGGCCGAGCTTACCACCCGGTTCAGCCAGAACGTGCTCGCCGATGAGGCCGACTACCGGCTCGAGCTGCGCGCCGAGGAGGACCTCGCCGGCCTGCCGGATTTCCTGCGCGCGGCGGCGCGCCAGGCCGCCGCCGAACGCGGCCTGGACGGTCACGTCATCACGCTCTCGCGCTCGCTGATCGTGCCTTTTCTGACCTTTTCCACGCGGCGCGACCTGCGCCTGGCTGCGCACACGGCCTGGATCCGGCGCGGCGACGGCAGCATCGTGCCGGGCCAGCACGACAATCGCCCGCTCATTCGCGAGATCATGGCGCTGCGGCTCGAACAGGCGCAGCTCCATGGCTATGCGTGTTACGCCGACTATGCGCTTGCCGACACCATGGCCGGCACCACGGAGGCTGTGGCCAGGCTTTTGCGCGAGGTCTGGGCCCCGGCACGTGCGCGCGCGGCCGGCGAGCGCGCGGCGCTGCAGGCACACGCCGATGCCGAGCACGCGGGCAGCGGCGCGCGGGTGGCGATCGAACCCTGGGACTGGCGCCATTACGCGGAGAAAGTGCGGCAGGCGCGGTACGATCTCGCCGACGCCGAGATCAAGCCCTACTTTCCGCTCGACCGGATGGTGGAAGCGGCGTTCGACTGCGCGGCGCGCCTGTTCGGCATCGCTTTCGTCGAGAGGCTCGAACTCACGGCCTATCACGCCGACGTCAGGACTTACGAGGTGCGGGGCGCGGACGGCGCGTTGATCGGCCTGTTCCTGCAGGACAATTACGCGCGCGCGACCAAACGCGGCGGCGCCTGGATGAGCACCTTCCGGCTGCAAAGCAGGATCGGCGGCGACGGCGAGGCCCCGGTCACGCCGATCATCGTCAACAACAACAATTTCGCCAGGGGCGCGCCCGGGGAGCCCACGCTGCTGTCGTTCGACGATGCGCGCACCCTGTTCCACGAATTCGGCCACGGCCTGCACGGGCTGCTGTCCGACGTCCGTTACGAGCGTCTCTCGGGAACGCAGGTCCTCCGCGATTTCCTCGAACTGCCGTCGCAGCTGTTCGAGCACTGGCTGTCGGAGCCGGAGGTACTGAAGCGCCATGCGCGCCACTACCGCACCGGCGAGGCCATCCCCGACGCGCTGATCGCCCGCCTGGAGGCGGCGCGGCGCTTCAACCAGGGCCTCGAAACCGTCGAATACACGGCCTCGGCGCTGGTCGATCTGGCGCTGCACGCAAGGACCTCGATGGCCGGCCTCGATGCCGAGGCGTTCGAAGCCGCGGAACTCGAACGCATCGGCATGCCCGGCGACATCGTGATGCGGCATCGCCTGACGCATTTTCGCCACCTGTTCGCCAGTGCGGGCTACGCGTCGCAATACTATGTCTACCTGTGGGCGGAAGTGCTGGACGCCGACGGTTTCGACGCCTTCGTCGAGGCCGGCGATCCGTTCGATCCCGCGGTCGCGGCCCGGCTGCGGCAGCACATCTATTCGACGGGCAACACGCGCGAGCCGTCCGAGGCCTACCGCGCCTTCCGCGGACGCGCGCCGACGGTCGCGCCGATGCTCAGAAAGAAAGGGCTGGTCGATGTCACGACACCGTAGCCAGATGCGACGCTGGCGTCTCCTGCGCACACCGCGCCCGAAGCGCCGCGCGCCGGCGCAGCGCCCGGGCTGATCGGCCGCTTCCGGGTCAGGTCCCGCGTTTGTAGCTCGTGAGCCGGAGCACCGGATTCGGACCGGGGCGATTGATGGCGTCCTGGTCGCCCTTGTCGCGCCACCAGCAGGTGTACTCGATCTCGGCGGCCGCCGCGGCGGGCGGCGCGTACCGGACGATGCCGGTGCACTGCGTGGGCCAGCGGAAGGCCGTTTCGTCGTCCAGCGTCAGGATCACCCGCATCATGATTGCGTCGAACGTTCCGGCCGGCGTGGTGACGCCCTGGTACCCGCCCACGCTGACGTGGCGCAGCATGGGTCCGAACGGGCCCGGCGGCTGGTCAAGGTTGCGGATCCGCTGCTGCCAGGAATCGCCGGTCGTCAGCGGAAACTGGTAGCGCACGAGCGCGGGATCGAAACGCCTCGTCCCGTCGTCGAGAACGGCGCCGACCTGCACGACGCCGGGCGACCGCCATTGTTCTGTCCGCACCGAGTTCTGCCCCTGCCCCGTCGTCGTCACCTGCACCGTGATGCCGTCCGGGCCGACTGCGGTGATCTCGTGCGTCTCGTCCCACACGGCCTTCACGCGGAATCCCTCCTCGCCGTGATACGTCCAGCGGTCGCCAACGCGGTAAGTCGGCGCCGGCACGGGCTGGCCGGGATTGCCGCTGATGCCCGCGGTGCCGCAGGCTCCGAGAAGGATCGTGGCGCTGGCGAAGGCCGCGACGGCGACCACATGACGGCTGGAAACGCTGGTCTGATTCATGAAGCCTCCCTTGAATGATCAGGATAACAGCGCGACGGCGGCGACCATTCCTCCGCAGACGCCCGCGTCAGTCGCCGCCCCGGTCGGCGACCGCGCCGCGGCTCGCGGTCGACACGATGCGCCGCGTGGAAGGCGAGGCCGCTCGCACCTGCTTTGCCGAGCTGAACCTGCTGGCGCGCCCTGACCTGCGCGAGCTGTTCTCGATGGATGGGCGCAGCCGTCGCCCGCCGCGTCGCCGCATGAATGCGTTGCTGTCGTTTCTGTATTGCGCGGACGATGGGTCAGGACGAGCGGCGACCAATCGAACGCTCTCGAAATCGCCTACAATCATTGGCGTGACCGGGAGAACTCGGATGTCCGTATCCTTGCTGCGAGCCGTCGAAACAAATGATCTTGCGCGCGTGCAGGACGCGATGCATGCGGGGGCCGACTACGACGCACGCAATGCCGACGACGCGACCACGCCGATGCTGGCCGCTCATGCGGGCCGCGTCGACATCGTGCGGGCGCCAATCGCGGCATAGACATCATTTCGCCACCCACAGACGAGAGACCCGCCACACCCCACGAGGAGGAATCAAGTGCATCGCTTCGCTTTCCGCATCGCCGTCGGCGCCGTGCTTTCCGCGGCGGCCACCTGTGCCGCGCTCGCCGGCGAGATCACCGTCTACACCAACCTGGAGAGCGACGAGGTCGCCGAGTACGTCAAGGTGGCCCAGAAGGACCTGCCCGACGTCAAGGTCAACGTGTTGCGGCTGTCGACGGGGGATCTTGCCGCGCGCCTCGCGGCCGAGTCCGCCAATCCGCGCAACGACGTCATCTGGGCGCTGAGCCTCACGAACATGCTCGACCCGCGCATCCTTGCGCTCACCGAGGCCTACACCCCCGCGGGCATCGACCGCGTTGCGGAGCGGTTCAAGGATCCGGCGGGCCGCTGGTTCACCGCCACCGGGTACATGGCGGCGCTGTGCGTCAACCTCGACCGGTTGAAGCAGAAGAACCTGCCGGTGCCCGCGAGCTGGAAGGACCTGACCCATCCCGTCTACAAGGGCGAGATCGTCATGCCGAACCCGGAGTCCTCGGGCACCGGCTACCTGCAGATCGTCTCCCTGATCCAGGGGCTGGGGACGGAGGCCGGATGGAAGATGATCAAGGACCTCGACAAGAACGTCGCCCAGTACCCGCAATCGGGCTCGGCGCCGTGCAAGCTGGCGAGCAAGGGCGAGTTCGCGATCGGGGCCTCGCTGGCCGAGGCCGCGATCAAGTCGGTGAAGGAAGGCTTCCCCGTGAAGATGGTCATTCCCGCCGAGGGCGCGGGCTACGAGCTGGGGGCCAATGCGCTGATGGCCGCCGCGAAGAACAAGGCCGACGCCCGGCGTTTCCTCGACTGGACGCTGTCGCCCAATGCGGTGCAGGCGTACAGCCGCAACAAGGAGATCGTCACCGTCAAGGGTGCGACCCCGACCGCCGACATGCGCGCCGCCGGCCTGCCCGAAGACGTGACGACCGTGCTCTTCAAGATGGATTTCGCCGCGTCGGCCGCCACGCGGGGCGACACGCTCAAGCGCTGGAAGGCGGACATCGGCCGCTAGCCGCAAGAGTACACAGTGAAAGTTCTCGTCCTGGGCGCCGGCGTAGTCGGCGTGACCAGTGCCTGGTTCCTCGCGCGTGACGGCCACGCGGTCACCGTGGTCGACCGCCAGCCGGGACCCGCACTCGAAACCAGCTTCGCCAACGGCGGGCAGGTTTCGGTCACCCACTCGACGCCGTGGGCCAATCCCTCCACCCCGGCCCAGATTCTGCGGTGGCTGGGGCACGAAGACGCGCCGCTGCTGTTCCGGCCCCGCGCCGACCTCGCCCAGTGGCTGTGGGGCGCGCAATTCCTCGTCGAGTGCCTGCCGTCGCGCACCCGCCGGAACATCGAGCGCATCCATGCGGTGGTGACCTACAGCCACG